>OJKP01000935.1_pt1 | contig 18862 bp, 19 predicted proteins | sample 1596521 | NCBI WGS metagenome assembly OJKP01 (sample SAMEA4350130, study PRJEB24818) | metagenome | biome: human; feature: gut; material: faeces | place: Denmark | collected 2013-09
CCATAGTATAATATAAATATATATTTATTATTATACTATAGAGATATTTGCGCCCCCGAAAACCTTAATGACCCTTAATGACACTGACCCTTAATGACACCACCCCACATTTCCCCGCTTTTCAAACATCAAAAACAATCCAAGGTTACTTTTGCAATCAGATGCAAAAACCGAAAACACTTATATATCTACACATCAGCTACTTACGAACCATTTTTCAACATTCTACGGGAAAAAGCTTGCTTTCTGCTTAGAATTTTTGTATCTTTGCACCGGCAATCGAAAGAACAGTCTTCTTGTGCCAAAAGTCGGTCATCTATGACGACCGAGGCTGGTCTTAATAGATGGCAGGCGCCGGTCATCAATGAAGACCACAAAATGGGCAGGAAACGGCTTTCTGGGGAATTGTGATTCAAGGAACTTTTAAACGCAGACAGAACATGATAAACAAAACTAAACTTCTTCGAGAGTGGCGATATTTTAACATAAAAATAACATGCACTTAACCCAACAAGCCAGGATTTTATTATATCTTTGCCCCCATATTTGCTGCACTCGGCAATCTGAAAGCAAGCTTTCATTGCGCTCGTTGGCAGCATCTCTACAAGAGATAAGATTTCAGTAACAAACAAAACTACAGCTTTATGGAAAAAGAGAAACTTTCAGCAATCCTGTCAAAGGGAAGAAACGGAACCAAGGGATGGTTTCTATATCGTGCATGGCCTGGCACCAGAAGTGCCATCTACGTCTATCTGATGTCCTTGCTTGCCGCATTTCCGGTTGGCATTGCAGCAGCTTTTAGCTGCGAATTTATCGAATTCCTGACGAAGACAACCATCAATAGTGCATGGATCATGGCAATTTATATGCTGGCTGCAGAGCTATATGTAATTCATAAATGCCGGAAGAAGTTCCATCTGCGTGTTCGCCTGGAAAAGATTCAGCAGATGCCTAAGGCAATCATCTTCTTGCTGGTTTTCTTGGTGGGATTGTTCCAGACCATTCCTATGACTGCATTAGAGAACTTCATGGATTTGCCTGATTACATGGAGCAGGATTTTGTTAACCAGGCACATAATCCGATTGGAATCCTGTTGCTCTGCATCATTGCTCCTATAGCCGAAGAATACCTCTTCCGCGGATTGATGATGCGAAAGATGCTGAAATGGAACATCAGTCCCTGGTATGCTATCATCGGCTCTAGCATCATGTTCGGCCTCATCCATCTCAATCCGGCACAGATTCCAGGAGCCATCATTCTGGGAATCTTCATGGCGTGGATGTGTTACCGAACCAGGAGTTTGATTCCGGGCATCATCATCCACATCACCAACAATACGCTCTGCCTGATTCCAGAAGAATGCTACGATACTTACATCGCCAGCACTCCGATGATGGAAGCAAGCCTCAGCCTTGTAAGCATCGCAATCGTCATTCTGTCGATTTGGCTCTTCAACAAGAAGACTGCTGCTGCATCGTAAAAAGACTTCATAAAAGGAAGTCTTCATAAGAAAGGCTTCCTTATCAAATTCCTCACCATAAGGGGAGAGTTATTCCTCCCCCTCTACCTTGCAGCTGTCGAATCCCATCTCCTTGGCTTTATCAGAACCGAAGGTGAAGTAGATGGCTTCGCCCTCATCACAAACCTCGCCTTTGGAGTTCTCCAGAGTCAGGTGGATGGTGACGATATTGCGGCGCTGACTGGCGATGTGACCACGCACCGTAATCTGAGAATCGGTAGTCATCACAGGCTTTTTGTACTTCACGTTGAGCTGCATCGTCACACCCGTGGTCTGCAGTTTGCGGTTGATAACCCAGCCTGCCACTTCATCCATCAGCATACTGATGATTCCGCCATGCAGGGTATTGATCCAGCCCTGGTAATTCTCGCCGGGATTCCAGATGGTAAGCACATCCTCACCCTCTTCCCAAAACTCAAGATGCAATCCTACAGGATTGTTTGGGGCACAGCAAACGCAGTTGTAACCCTCCTTGTTCAAATATGGATTTAATATCTTCTTCATTTTCTAACTTTTTTAAACAATGCAAAGGTACGAATAATATCTGATAAGACAAAGTTTTTAAAAAATATTATTGTTGGTAGCCGTTTTATACCTAAAAATAAGGACAGAACAGAACCTTCCATCCATATAAGAGAACCGCAATACCTAGAAATGGGGATAAAAAAGAACACTTATCTATTTAGACTAATTAAAAATACCAATTATTAAGTATTGCAGGATATTGAAATAACCACTACCTTTGCAGCATGAATTAGAGAAATGCTCGCAGGCGGCGGGCAAGTGAACAAGAAATTATACAAAACATTAAGAAATGAAGAGAATTATTTTTATTATTTTAGGCTGCATCAATATTTGCCTTGCTCATGCACAGAGCTTTAACGGACAGTATATTTCTGAATGGCAATGGGACATGAACAAGAATACCAATCTGACTAACCAGCTGAGATTGGAACTGAGTGTTCCGATAGGAAAAGGAAAGGATTCGTTCGAGGCGGCTACGCTGCATGTGGCAAAAACCAACGATGGTATTATTGATGACTGGCAGGGATTTTCTAACATAGATGCCGATAATAACTTCGCCATGCTTGCCGTGCTGGGCTACATGCACGAGTGGAATTCGGGCCATCTGTTTGTGGGTGTGAGAAACGTGAACGAGGATTTCTTCACCTCTGATGTTACGGCTCTTTTCCAGAACAGTTCTGAGGGAATCTTTCCTACGGTTGCTTCCAGCTATCCGATAGCCAACTATCCGTATTCGGGCTTGACCCTTTACTTTGATGTTACCAAGGGAGGATGGACTTTCAGAAACAGTCTGTATAATGGTGCGGGATATAATGGCTGGAAAGCTCACGACAATCCTTTCCTGGTTCGCCCGAAGAAGGATGGAATCTTCAACATGTCGCAGTTGGAGTACAACAATAAAGGAGGAAAATATTTTGCAGGTGCTGCCGTCCACACCCGTCAATATCCGATAAACGAGGATGGCGAAATGGTTTCTGCCGATGAATCCAAGGGCAAAACAACCTGTGCCTGGTGGGTCTATGGAGAGCAGAGCGTTTGGAAGGCTGGCGACAAGAACATTTCGTGCATGGTACAGTATTCCGAGAACACCAGTCATCAGAATGCCTGCTACCGATACGCTGAACTGGGCGGTGCCTATCAGGACGAGAAGAACGAGTGCGGCTTGTCTGGCCAGTACGCCCACTTCCAGCAGGGTTCGGAATATTCGCTGGAAGTAACCTGGAAAAGACAGCTGACGGAATCCATCTCCCTTCAGCCATCGTTCCAGTACATCAAAAACGACAATGGAGACTTCACGACGCTTAGCGCCCGACTCTATGTCAGTTTCTAAAGGAAAGAGATAATATAAAAGAAGGAAAGGTATGGCATAAAGTCTATCCTTTGCGGTTTTTAGGCACGGATTACACGGATTTTTTTATGGGAGATGATAATCGCATTACTTATATTAGCGCCATAAATCCGTGTAATCCGTGTAAATCTTTAAGTTTTTCACTAAAGGCTGCTGCAATGTGGGTTAAAGAAATTCTTAGCAGTTCAAGGACTGCAAAAGTAAGTTATCCTTTATGAGCAATTTACCTTTTCATAACAAAGTTTTACCAAAAACATATTAAAACACTCTAATATTCTACAAAACAATATCAAATTCTCATTTTTCTTAATATCTTTGTAGAAAATTAAAACATAATTATGATGATATTTACCAATACACTTATATCGAATCAAACTGGATGTAATGTCCCCCATTACATCCTCAACTGTAATCTTCGGAAATAATGGTTATCGCTGTATAGATAACATATTATTAACGAATTAAAAATTACATGGGCTTAATCATATTATATTTTTTAGGTGCTCTGTCACTTTCCTTTTTATGCTCCGTCCTTGAGGCGGTGCTACTTTCTACTCCGATGTCGTTTATCTCGATGAAGGAGAATCAAGGCAACAAGACAGCCTCATTGATGAAACAGTATAAGAACAACGTAGATCGTCCTGTGGGAGCCATTCTCTCACTCAACACCATCGCCCACACCATCGGTTCTGCCGGCGTGGGGGCCGAGTCTATCAAGCTCTTCGGCGAAGAATACTTCGGTGTTATTTCTGCCATTCTCACCTTGCTGATTCTGGTGCTTTCAGAAATCATCCCGAAGACCATCGGTGCTTCCTATTGGCGTTCGCTGGCAATGCCATCTACCAAGATTATCCGTGTGCTCATCTTCATCACCTACCCCCTGGTGCTGCTCTCGGAACTCATCACTAAGGTATTTACCCCTAAGAGTCATCAGGCTTCCATGAGCCGCGAGGAGGTTTCGGCGATGGTAGATGTAGGAACCACAGAGGGCATCTTCCGTGAATCGGAAAGCAAGATCATCAAGAGTTGTATCCGCCTGGCTGGTGTAAAAGCCAAGGAGGTGATGACCCCATCCATCGTGGTAGAATCAGCCTGCATGCATCTTACCACCAAGGAGTTTTATGAACAGAAAGAGTGGAAATTCTCGCGCATTCCGGTGTATGATAATAATAAGGATTACATCGTGGGATATATACTGAAGGATATGGTTCTCAAATCAGTATCCGATGATGACTTCCAGACCAGATTATCCGAGTTGATGCGCCCAATTCTTTCCTTCAGCGAAGATGAATCACTATACCAGATATGGGAAAAGATGCTCGAAAAGCGAGAGCACATCTCCATCATTGTGGATGAATACGGTTGCCTTCGCGGTGTGGTTTCTATGGAGGACGTGATAGAAACTATGACAGGCGTGGAAATCGTAGACGAAGACGATGTGGCTGTGGATATGCAGGCCTTGGCCAAGGAGAAATCGCGCATAATGATGCAGAAAAAGAAATAAAAATGGCTCAGGAGAAATTGTCTATCCACGGACAATCTCCCCTGAGCCATAAAACTAAAGAAATCTTACTTCTGCTCCACCTTCACACCCGTGATGCGGCTCTTGAAATCGCCTGCCTTCTGGAGTGGGAATACCAGCGTGCGCTGATAGTGCATCTTGGCAGAAGGATTATACACGATAGGCTGAGTGGCTGCAGCATCGCTCTTCTGGAAAGTAGCCAGGTCTTTCTGCTGCATCGCATAAAGAGTGATAGGACCCAACTCCTCACGCAATTTGCCATCTACATAAAGACTGGTCTTCCTGTTGTCGCCCGTAATCGCCAGAGTTACCTTCTTGCCCTTCTCTACCCTGTAGTTGAACTTGTTGAGATAACCCTCGTGGGCAAAACCAAGCTGACCGCTTTCAGGGTCGGCAAGATAGAAGGTGGCGTTATCTGACGAGAACAACACCGTGCCCTTCGGCTCATCGGCTCCCTCGATGGTGAACTCCACCCGATAGCCATAGCCCACTTCCTTCTCGCCCGTGGTCTGACCAGGGTTCAAAGTCTCTATTCTGAGCAGCTTGCCCTTCTGCCAGCGTGCTGCCTCGTTCACCGCTGGAGCCTCGCTGAGCGCAAGGCGAAGACGATTGAAATCTTCAAAGGAGAAAGATGTTGCAGCACCCGCCCAGCATTTTGCCGACAGCGTCTGCAGGGCAGGGAACAGTCGGTCGTGAATATCCTTCACTGTAATGCCGTTGCCCGCATGGTCGTTCCATACGGCAAACATACCGCCGAGAATGGCAGGGTCGTTCTCCTCGAACTTCTCGTTGCCAATCTGTGCCGGAGTCCAAGAATCGTAAAGATACTGGCAATTCAGGTAATCGTAATAATAGCCCGCTGCCGGAACGATGTAAACCAATCCGTCAGGAATGCTCACCAGTTTATAGCCCAGGCGCTTCATTTCCTTCGGGTCAGCATAACCATTGTACCAGCAATGCATCATCACGTTCTCCGACTTCACCTTGGTGTCGCCCTTGGCATGAGTAAGCGCGCCCCAAACGGCTGCCTGCTTGCCAAACGACTCCACATATTTAATATAATGGTCGGTGAAGTAACGGAATTTCTCCACCACCTCCTTCTTGGCGTTGGAATACTCATCGGTTCCGATATGCACTACCTTGCCCCGGAACACGGGGTTCTTGCCCTCCAGATACTCCTTGAAGAGCCCATCCATAAACTTGTAGGTCTCGGGATTGAAGAGGTCGAGATGATTCATGCCATATTCCTTGGAACCGATTTCCGGCTTGTAATGGGTGAAGGCGAGCGAATGGGCAGGCACATCTATCTCGGGGATGATGTTGACGCCATACTGCTCTGCCAGTTTCTGGAGTTCGATGAACTCAGCCTTGGAATAGCTGCCATCCTTCGCCGTGAGTCCCGGATAGGTGTCGCATTCCAGGCGGAAGGCTGCCGGAGTTTTCGCCCAATCGTTACCGAAGAACTGTCGGAATCCATTATCGTTGAGATGAATCTGCAGGGTGTTCATCTTGTAATAAGACATCATCTTGACCAGCGAGCGCAGATAAGACATCGGGATGAACTTTCTGCCGCAATCCATCATGAAGCCTCGCAGCCCATAGGCAGGCGTATCCTGGGCAGAACCCTTTGGCAGCACGAAACCTGCCGAGCGCTGCTGCTCTGAAAGCTGCAGCACGGTGCGGGTTCCCCATACCAGTCCTTCTACCGAAGAAGCCGTGATGGTAGTTACGTCGCCGATGGTGAGGCGATAGCCTTCCTTGCCGAGCAGTCTGGCTGATTTCTTATCAGACTGGAGCACCAGCACGATGTCGCCGGCAGAGGGTTTTCCCGTCTTAGGCGTGAGCGTTTTTCCCACCAGGTCATGGTAATCGGCAGCAAAGAGTTTCGCCACCTCCTGGGCGTTCTTTCCGCCCTTCACCACGTATTTGCCCGATGGAGTAAACATTCCCTCAGCCCCGCTCCATTGCTTGAGTTCAGGGATTACAAAAGGTTTTTCGTTGACCGTTGCCCAGCCACACGAAAGCACCAAGGTGCAGCAAGCCGTCAGCAAGAGACGCTTGAAATCATTTAGGTTTTTCTTCATATTTTACTGTTTTAATCATAGAGATAGAAAATGCGCTCCATCATGTGCCACTTCTCGTCGCTCGTAGCACCCTTTCCACATTTTTGGAACTTGCCTACCACTTCCTCCCACTCTGCCTGTCTAGGAAGGGTGGCGAGCTCTGCCATTTTCTTGTCCCAATCGAAATCTACGGGAGCATCCACAACCATCACCAGTCGGTTGCCGAAGATGTAAATCTCCATCTCCAGGATACCAACCTGACGGATTCCGTCACGAATCTCCTTCCATTGCACACCTTCTGAATGCAGGCGGCGATATTCACGGATAGCCTCCTCATCAGATTCCAGTTCCAACCACTGCACGTAGCGCTTGGTGGCTACCGGATACTTCTTCTGTTCATAACCTTTCATCATAATCATCAGGGGTTTAAAGATTCAACTTTTTGTTATTTTGCTTATTTTCTGCAAAAATATGAAAAAAGATTGAGGTAAACAAACCAAGTTACCGATATTTTGTTTATTTTTGCATTATCATTGCAGAAATGCATGATCAAGATTTGCAAAACGATTCTATGAAATTTAAGAAACTAAAGATTAAGGTATGAAGAAACTACTTTTATCCATCGCCTTTCTGCTCCCAGGTATGGGAATGATGGCGCAAACTCAGGTGAAGACTGCCGAAGGTATCCTCGAAGGAAAAGACCTCTCAGGCATCACAGTATTCAAGGGTATTCCGTTCGCTGCCCCTCCGGTAGGAAATCTCCGCTGGAAGGCTCCGCAGCCAGCCCAGAAATGGCAGGGCGTTCGCGAGGCAAAGGAGTTCGGACCGAACCCGATGCAGGAACCCATCTTCGGCGATATGAACTTCGGTACGAAGACCAACAGCGAGGATTGTCTCTATCTGAATATCTGGACTCCGGCAAAGACCATGAAGGAGCATCTGCCGGTTTTGATTTATTTCAACGGCGGAGGACTGATGGCCGGTAGCGGAAGCGAACCTAGATATGCGGGCGATGCTATGGCGCGCGAGGGAATCATCTCCATCACAGCCAACTATCGTGAAGGCATCTTCGGCTTCTTCGCTCATCCTCAGCTCTCCAAGGAGACCTCCTATAAGGGTTCCGGCAACTATGGTTTCATGGACCAGGTGGCTGCCATCCAGTGGGTGAAGGACAATATCGAGGCCTTCGGCGGCGACCCTAACCGCATCACCATCGTGGGCGAATCGGCTGGTTCCATGTCGGTTAGCGCCCTGATGGCTTCCCCTCTCTGCCAGGGACTCTTTGCCCAGGCAATGGGTTCCAGCGGTTCGGTGATGGGATTCAAGAAGATTGCCACCCAGAAGGAAGCCGAGGAGAAAGGCGTACAGCTTGCCCAGAAAATAGCCGAAAAGATGGGTAAGGAAACAGGCAAGAAGGTGAAAAAGAACGTAGGAATGAAGAACCTCGACGAACTTCGTGCCCTGCCTGCCGAGAAACTGATGAAGCTGGCGGGCGTAAGAGCCGTTCCTACTTATAATATCGACGGATATTTCATGAAAGAACAGCCTGTAGAGGTCTTCGCCAAGGGCGAACAGACCAAAGTGCCTCTGCTCATTGGCGGTAACAACCAGGAGATGACTCCATGGGCGGTATTGATGGGCAAGCAGCCTACCGTTGAGAATATGAAAGCGGGTGCCAAGGCTACTTTCGGAGAAGAGAACATCGATGAACTCTTCCGCCTTTACGGAATCAACAGCGACAAGGATGTACTGGAACAGCCGGGTGTAGATCTGGCTTCGGATATCTTCCTGGATTATACTACCTGGAAGTGGGGCAACATGCATAAGCTGACCGGCGGACAGCCAGTTTACCGCTACCGCTATTGTCATCCTCGTCCAGCAATGGCAATCAAGGGCAAGGTGGCAGCTTTGGCTGGCGGCGTGGTAGATGCCAAGGAAGGTGCAGCTCCTGCTCCACGAGATAAGGGTGCCGTTCACTCTGCCGACATCGAGTATGCAATGGGCACATTGCCAACCAACCGCGTATTCGACTGGCAGCCTGAGGACTATATGATCAGCGACATCTTCAACCAGTATTACGTCAACTTCATAAAGACCGGAAATCCAAACGGTCTGGGTCTGCCGGAGTGGCCATCCACCAACGGCAAGGCAGTAGCCCCTGTGCTTCAGATTGATGTAAATACCGTCGTGAAATCTGATGCCCAGATGGAGAAGCGCTATGATTTCATCGACAAAATGTTCTGGGAGAAGAAATAGAGATGTTTCAGAAATTCATCATCAATAGAGACGGAGTGCTGAAGTTCGGTCACGTCTACCTGCATCGCGACATGCTGGCTCCAGGCGAGCAATGCACCTACGGCGGCGGATTGTGGAAGATAGACGAAGGCAGAGGTGCCATCGTACTTTATGGCAGAAGTTTTGACTTCGGTCCTCCCGATTTCGACTTTGTGAAACAGATAGATTGGACGGGCTTGGGGGGAACCCCTCGCCCGCTCCTCTATCTGCCTCATTGGCCTGACGAAGAAGAGATAGTGCCAGTCATCATTTAAACGATGGTTATCCATACGGCTTCGCCCTCCTTCTGCACCTCACTGATACGCTTTATCAGACGATGCAGCCAGATGCGGGAGTTCACCACCATGCCCTTCAGCCTGTTCTCGCCTACCAGGATGCAGCCCTGGGTATCGTCGGGATAGTTGCCGGCATGGATGCGGATGCCCTCAAAATCAGGCACGCCCTGGACATACGGCAGCCACTCCTTGAACCGGGGCGACAGGGTGATAAGCACCCGATAGGAACCTTCGGGGATGGCTGTATGACCCGGAATCTTCCTAGCCACCTTACCGCTCTGGCGGCTGTACCTGGCATCCACCTCCTCCGGCTTCAAGTCTATCCCCTTCAGGTTGCGCCACGACGGTTCCAGGGTATCGCAGAAGTAAGTGTCCTTCGACAGCTTCTCCATGTCGAAACTGTTCCTGAAGCTGCGCTTGTCGCCGGCATTCCTGCCCGACAGCGCCTTGCGCTTCACATCACCATCAGCCAGCAGATACAGTCGACCGATGGTATAAGTATTCTTCTTAGCTATTCGCTTAACAACTATTTCCATACGCAAGAAATATTTATCATTCAACATTTATTTTCACACCGTCTTGTCTGAAACAAAGCTTCTCAAAACTGAAATTACTGAAATTGAAATCAGTCTTGTCCTGTACTCCGGCAGGTTCTATCTTACGGATATACTTTCTGAAGAGCCAGTTGCTGAGCATCTGCTTGGTTCCTTTCTTCGACTTCTTATACTGCAGGCGCAATGCCTCAACCTGCGTAAAATTGAAGGTATCGGGCAATAGCTGCAGCAGATTGGAAGGGCCTCTCTTGCTCGATTTTTCTCCGTCATAGTCAGCCTTGGCAATCGCTTCACCAAAAAAGCGCATCTTGCAGTAGAGGTCATAACGCTCACTCCAGCGGATGAAATCCGCTATTTCCGGCTCCCATTTGCAGCCATTCGCTACGTAGAGCACGCAGGCTTTCAGATAGCCGATGACATTAGCACGGAAACTCAGATTTTCATACACTCTATCCTGCGACATTCTTGCGAAATCTGCATTCTCATCTTTCAGCTGTTTGGCCAGTTCGAAAGCCTCAGGACAATCCACCAAACCCGAAGCCATGCACAGATTGTCGATGTAGGGCTTCAGCTGCGCTCTGAAATCATCGTCGTATATGCCATATACCGGCATTTCTGCTCCTATCTCTCTTTCGGGAATCGTGCAGAAATTGATACGGCTCAGCGGACCGTCGGTCAAGACCTTCGCAAAATAGCGCTGCCCCTTGATGACCGTGGTGGAGGCATTCCAGTTGAAACGGATGGTGACACGCTCGGTAACGCTCGAAATTCCTACACGAGTTTGCCCGTAGATGTTGCCAGGATCAAAGGCGAGACACATGATGACAAACTGCTGCCCGCCCTGACCTTTGAGCGCATCAAACTGGTTCACCTCGTTGAGCGAAGCATAGAGGAAATGCTCCTGTGCTTCGGCGGTACGCATCACGAAGGCTGGGTTTGTCATATCGGGGTCTATCTCCTGTATGATAAGGTTTTCCGGACGCTTACGCTTGTCTTTGTTGGCACCTTTGCGAGTCATTTCTTCCTTCCATTCCTTCTCACGTTTCAGGTTGTCCTTGTCACGCTTACGGATGTCCTCCATAATTAAATTTATAGGCATCTGTACACAGTTCTTTCCAGCTCCTGTACCTGCCAGCAGGCAGCACATGAGGGTTGCTTCGTGCTCTACGTTGTCAATATAATTAAAGCGGGTCTTCCAGAGATGGGTAGCGAGAGGAGGAAAGATGGCATTAGCCACAGCCGCCTTATAGTCCTCCGGAGTATTCGAGATGAGCAGTTCTACCAGCTTCGGCAGCTTCTTCGGCATCGGTGGAGGAGCAGGATAATCATCGTCTTCGTTACTTTGAACTCCGTTACTTTGAACATTGAGATTTGAACTTTGAACTCCGTTACTTTGAACTTGGAACATTGAACTTTGAACTGTATGATTACCCGCCAGGCGTTCTGGGGATTTGTAATCCCCGGCAAGCAAGCTCTTGGCAGCCTGTTCTGCGGTGGCGTTGATGCGTATTACATCACGTGAGAAAGGCTTCGAGCTGTCGCCATATTTCGCATAGAAATCATGGATAAGCTGATGGCAGTCAGGTTCCTGATAATAGCTCGGCATCTTCTCAGCCACCACCTTCATCAGCTCCTCCTCGCTCATCACTCGTGATGCTCCGGCGCTCATAATGGCGAGCAGAGAGGAGTGTCTTGACCCCACGGTATCGATATTCATCCCCTTCAGTCCCGCAGATTCCTGAAACAGGTCGAAGGCTATCAGATTCTTCTCACTGGCAGAATCAGAATGAATCTGTGTCATCTGTGAAATCTGTGGGAAATTCCCTGTCCCCGCAGGTGTATTATCTTCAGGTCCCACAGATAACACAGATTTCACAGATTTTCCTGCATTCAGAACCTCCCCAGAATGAATCTGTGTCATCTGTGAAATCTGTGGGAAATTTCCTTTGCCCCTGCCGTCAATCGTCAAGCCACGCTTCAGGAAAGCCTCTCTGCGGGCTTTCAGCTCCTCTGCGGGCAGCACCGCATACCAGTCCTTGGAACGGTAGATTTCAGAGGCTTTATCCGTGATGAAGATGATTCTTTCGGGCGTGATGCAGCTCTTGTCATACGGAATTCCGGCAGCCTCGCAATACGCCTTCTGTGTCTCCTCAATGGTCATTCCCATCGGCATACGGATGTCGATATGCAGCTTCTTTCTTGCCGAATACTCCAGGTGCAGCAGCTTGCCTTTCCAGATGGTGTCGCTGCAGTTCAGCTCACGCGCCTTCTCCAGCGCCTGCTCCACATACTCCATATCGTCCACATCGATGGTGGTCTGGAAGAGGAAACTCTCCGGGTCCGCATCCTCGGCAGAACGGTGGTTGTTCCTGAATCTGTAGTAGTGGATGGCGCGGATAGGCAACTGCTTCTTCAGCGCCTCTCTAGCCTTCTTCACCACCGTCCCGTCGCCATCATCAACACCAGATACCGGCTTCTCGCCACGTATCTGTTCTATCACGCCCTTCAGCCAGCTCTGGGCTGTCAGACTGTCGTAGACCGTCAGAGGCTGGGAAGAGTTGAGTCTTCCCATATTGCCCCTGCGAGCCGGATTCAATGCCATTACTTGTACTGTTCCCATGCCACTTCCTCCTTGAAATGCTTAGCCTTGCCCTTGATTTCCAGCACCTCCTTGTAAAGATACTTCATAATATCAACCTTGTTCATATCCTTAGGGAAGGAGAAGGAAGCGAACACACGCTGAGGGGATGTTCTCAGGGCGCCATGCGAGGTATGGATGATCTCGGTATATCTCTTCTCGCCCGTGATGGCATAAGGCTTGAAGTCGAGCTTGTCGCCGCATTCGCCTCCGCTGCATACCATTCTGCCTGGAATCACCTTCGCCTCCTCCGCAATGGTCTCCGTATCGTTCCAAGGGGCCTTGCGGATAGCCACGTTACCACACTCGTCAGTAATCACACTGGCATCTACTCTCTGGGCGTTCAAAAGCGCCTGTGTAGCAGCCTCAGCAGCTGCAGAAAAACTTTTCTTGCTCATATATGTTGAAGTTTTAGAAAGATATGTTATTAACGAAGAACTTGGTCGTTGATTCTAAGTGTATTATCGGATAAGACGATGCTGTTGGACTGGTTGATGGAGTTGTCTGCCAACACCTCTATCTCCTGCGCATCATACAGCACACGTACCTCCGGACAGGCAAGAACCCTCTTCACGAATCTGGTAATCCACTTGAAGCCCAATCTCTCGTCAGGGTTGTTCAGATTCAGCAAATCAGCAATCAGCTGTTCATCACAGAAGCTGTAATCCACGGTTACATCCTGTTTTCTCTTACGAGCCACCCCAATCTCCTCGCCATAAAAGAAAGGATTGTGGTTCTTCTTCTTATGAGGCTTCACCAAGATTTTGAAGCTCTTTACTTCACCTGTAGAGATTGCGATAGCCTTATAGAGTTTCTTAGACTCCTTATCAAAGATGAATCTCACATCGAGAATGCCGTAATAAGGAACCCCGTCCACTACCAGGACTCTGAGCGTTCCGTAATCCGGATGCTTGAAAACATACGGTTTCATATCATTTTTAACCATACTTATTTATATGTATTATCAAGTTGGAGCTGCGACCATTCGCCAAATCCCGTATCCCGGAAGCGGTACCAATTTTCCATATACAGAAAAGCCCCGGAACCCAGACCATGTTGGTTCTGAATTCCGGGGCAAAGATACGGCGATTCTGCCGTTAAATTGACAAAACTTTATGTACTTTAGGAAGATTAGTTCCTTGTATCTTTCTATATATCAATCACTTATTACATCAAAATATTTCTGATTTTTATTGCCTCTTTAGGCCAAGCCTTATAAGAATCATAACAGGAAACGTATTTACTCACTGCTACCTGCGCCGTTTTCTCCATGCTCTCAGCATTAGAAAAAACGCCTCTAAATACCTGCCACAAAATACGATTGGATGAAGGATGCTTAATATCCAAAAGATCTGAAACAATATAGACCATATAACCATACTCTGCCTGAGATACGCCCCAAACATAAGAAGAGTCTTCTGTATGGATATATCCATTTTCCTCTAATTTTCTGAAAATGGCTTTGGCTTTCTCCGTCTTGAATTTCGGATCAACAGCCTGGAAGTCTGGAGCTGTCGAAGCATGAGCATGCTCCTTCTCACAAATATCGCCCAACTTGGCATTATCACCAAGTACAATTTGGCAATCAGTTAAATTGATGACAGCACCACCTCCAAGGTACTTCATTAAAGCTTCAATTTCTTCTTTAGTAAAATTCATATTTATAAAAGATTATGTTAGTTATGATAAATTAAAATCCTCAATTATAAGCCGATGAAAAGAGCCTTTAATGATGGGCGTAGAAATGCTACAAGAGTACTGCTACGCCCTAAGTCTTAATGAATCTGTCATATTTTTTAGCATTTAATTTATTAATTGTCACTCTGCTTATATAAGTATTGTGGCAGAAAAGTTTATGATAAGCCTGTTGGCGCTGACAATTAATGAGGGCGTTAGCAAGTTGTCGTAGAGTAAGGGGCTATCTCTCCCTATCGGCAAGCAGACAGCCAAAGTTTGTTGATTATTTCTGTTTTGTAAATTGTTTTTTAAGTCTATAATATAATCTTAAGATATTTTCCTAATTTCCTGGTATTTTAATCCTCTTGGGATTATATGGCAATCTCAAGTCTTCTCCCTTATTATATAAGATCAGGCAAGCATCAGCCTGGTATCCGAAGATGCTTTTATAGCTATCTTCGTATTCAGATATTTTTTCAAGTTTCTTACGCTTTATCTCATCATCGTTTATTCTATTCACTTTAGCACGATGTTCGCCAAGATAATAAGCGATTGCAGACCTCATTTTATCAAGTGTATATTTAGCAATAGTCAAATCTCCTTGCTTCAGTTTATCCAACGTCTTATGGTCAAGGTTGAAATCTTTCTCCAAGTGAGAAGCCACAATTATCTTATCCGACATCAAAGGTTTAAGAAGCTTGCTCAGCCTCTTGATTCCCTCATGCCTTATGAAGTCATTATGATCAATATGTCCTTGATTGATATCTGCCATTTTATTTTTTAGCAAAGATATTAAAAAGGATTTACTGATGCAACAGAGTTGGGAATTCATAGTATTCCCATATTTTTAAGTACTTTTAATAATACTTATACTCAATTTAAAGATTCAAAAGATGGGCTACTTAAAAACATGCACATCCCAATCCAAACAGAATGCGTTGCTCAACATAAGAGCCATACCTCTATATTTTGACGAAAATTATCTTTCTTGGTATCATAATGAACAAATTTATCCCCTCAAAGACTATTTTCTCGAAACTTTTTACTATCTTTGCAGCCAAACTCCATTACGGAATGGCAGAATATTCTACACTTCGAATAAGAGTTGTTTGCCGAACAAAACGAATCGTTGAAAGGCAGAATAAATGGCAAGTCTATTGGTCCAAAAGCTTTAATAAACAACATTAATACAGAAAATGTTTAGATATATAGAAAATAAAGATAAAACATTCCTTTTCGGTGCATACCGAGGGGAAAAATAAGCATAGATACTCTGTGTTTTTTAAGTTTAACTCTAAAAATCAACTATATATGGCAAAGAAAAATTCTAAAAAGAAGTGCCCTAGTTTTCAGTTCTTTATAAAGCCAACACTTGATGCTTTGTATCAACTTGGCGGGTCGGGGGCAAATTCTGAAATATACAAAAAGATTATTCAGATTACGCAACTATCGGAAGAAATCATTGATGAAATGCACAGTTTCACCATGACAGAAGTTGAATACAGACTCATGTGGGCACGAACATACTTAAAGAACTATGGTGCCGTCGAAAATAGCAAACAAGGGGTGTGGGTGCTGACAACAAAAGGAGCTGCCTTGGCAAAACAAACAGATTTAGATGTTAAAGAGATTATACGTTTTACCAATAACAAAAATGTCGCAGCCAAAAACCATGACTCAGACAGTAATTCGTTCACCGAAACTAAGGGATGGCGTGAACAAATCACAGATATACTTCTCAATATGAGTCCATATGCTTTCGAGAAATTGGCTCAAAGATTACTAAGGGAATGCGGTTTTTCTGACGTGGAGGTGACAAAGAAATCAGGCGATGGTGGTATCGATGGCACGGGAAAATTGCGTATTAATGGCATCTTCAGTTTTAATGTTGCATTTCAATGCAAGAGATACAAGGGAGCTGTTGGTGCTCCAGATATAAGGGATTTTCGTGGTTCTCTAAGCACCAACATCGAAAAAGGAGTTTTGATTACCACAGGGTCATTCACACGGGCTGCTCTTGAGGAAGCATCTAGTGAAGGAAAAAGACTTATCGACTTGATGGACGGCGAGGAATTGATTAATAAGTTGGCTCAATATGGAATTGGATTGAACGAAGTAAAATCCTATGAAGTTGATATGGATTTCTTTAACTCTCTAAATGATGAGTAATGATGGATTCGAAAAGAATAATTAAAAATTTTGCCCAGTCTGTTGTAGGGAAGACGATTACGGTAGGAATAGAGTTTGGCGACCATAAAATTGAATTGCCAAACTACGACTTGGTGGTGGAAAAAGTCATAAAAGAATGGCTCAAAGATAAGTTTCGCCAGAACGATATAGAATATGCCATTAATGACAACCATTTGCTTATTCCGCCATATTTATTTCTTGATCCAGAAGACAAGAAACACAACCTTATGGAAGTGAAAGCCTTCAACTATGCAGCAAACCCAGGGTTTGATATTGCGGATTTCCGTATGTATGAACGAGAAATCAAGGAGAAACCTTGGATGCTTGATGTAGATTATCTTATTTTTGGCTACGACATGAGTGAAGATGGTGTAGTGACAGTTAGAAACCTTTGGCTAAAGAAAGTATGGGAAATTTGCCGTCCTATGTTGTCCGGCTCTGGCAAGAATAAAGTGATTTGGCCATTGAACCTGCAAATCAAGCAAGGATTGGTTCATAAAATACGTCCTGCTAAGTGGTATGGGATATCAAGAAATTTTAAAACATTTGAATGCGTAGAGGATTTTCTATCAGCTGTAGAAGAGACTGTTTATAAAAATAAAGATACTCGTGATGATGGTCCAAGTTGGCTTGATGGCACTCTAAGAAACTATGAGACTTTCTATGGGAAACAACTTCGTGTACCACGTTGGTATGAAATAGAAGACAAATATTACTTAAAAAAGTAATCGCACTTCTCTATACAAAATCAATGTTGCTTTCTGAAGCCTGAGAGCAACATTGATTTTTATCTTGCCGGAAAATATGAAAAACTACAGTCGACAGGCTTACAATGATTCCAATGTACTCTTTCACTTTATTCAAAAGAAGATTTCTTAGAACTTAAATTCAAAGTCGCACTTCTCCACATTGCGCAGCTTTTCCAGCTGCTCAGCCTTATGAGCCTTCAGTCTCTTTACCCATTCTGCCAGCTTGGGAGAAGAGCTCTTGATTACTATCGTTTCATTTACATGTACCATAAGCCTATAGATTTAATATTGGGGCAAAGATAGGACTTTAATTTGAACTCGCCAAACATTTTAACGGAAAAGTTGTACTTTTATAGTAGATATTTTAGAAAAAAGAGCCAACATATCTATATTTTTTGTATCTTTACCGGCAAAATACGGATAGGATTGTCCGCTAACTTAATAAAGTGAATTGTATGAAGAAATATTTGATATTCCTTATATTCATAGGACTAAGTTCTTGTATTGATGCTCAGACTGTCAAAGAGACGGTCCGTGGCAAGTATGGCGAGAACCTAGGTACAGCAGAGACTACGATAAGAGGTGGCAAGAGTGTGACTGTATATAGAGACAAGTATGGACAAATTACTGGAACATCAGAAAGTAAGACCCACTCTTTCGGCAAAACCACTACGGTTTACAAGGATAAGTATGGGCAAAAAACGGGCACCAGCACCAGTACAACAAGTCATGGATTGTTCTCTTCCAGAACGACTTCTACCACTTATCGTGATAAGTATGGCAAGAAAACAGGTTCTAGCATCACCAAACATTCTGGTAATACAGGTACCACCGTCTATAGAGATAAGTATGGGCAGGTTACTCGCAAGGGCACTGCTAAGGGCAGGTTGCCAAACAGAAGGTCCAATTATTCTTATGGATGGAGCAGTTCAAAGTCAAAAGGTAAATAATCAGAAAAAAGCTTCCCCCACGTTGCGCAGCCTCTTGAGGGTTTAAAGCTTTTGCCCTACAGGGGCGTGTGGGGATATGATGTACTCCTTACGGGAAGGTTACATCCAACCCCATCTCAATTTCAGTTATTTCAGTTATTTCAGTTTTCAGCGTGCCCCTATATGTTAGATATGTAGTTACGAATTGTAAGTAAATTATATATCTTATATATTTTTATATATATATAAATATATAAGATACTACTATAAAGAGAAAAGTACTAAGGCGCTGAAAACTGAAATAACTGAAATAACTGAAATTGAAATAATAAATCAGGGATCTTTCGGAATATCCTGATTCTCCTGATTTACAGTTTCTTTTCCACAACTCTATGTTTTCTGCTCCGCAACTCTATGTTTTTCTTCTCTCAAAACTATGACTTGTAATTATTAACATAAAGCTCTAAAGCAGCCAAAGGAGAATAAGAGAGGTTGGAACGTAAACAGTTGGGAATGAGCAGATTTGCACAAAGTTGCCAAATCGGCATAAAGCAAGCGAGTGAGGAATATTGAAGTA
>OJKP01000937.1_pt1 | contig 18771 bp, 9 predicted proteins | sample 1596521 | NCBI WGS metagenome assembly OJKP01 (sample SAMEA4350130, study PRJEB24818) | metagenome | biome: human; feature: gut; material: faeces | place: Denmark | collected 2013-09
TCCCGGCCCATACGCGCGGTATCTGTACGGCGGCGTGGTCATGGTCGATGCCGAGACCGGCAAGGGGCCTATGAAAATCCCGGATGGATCTGGCGGCTATCTGCTGCGCTTCCGCAAGGGTGCAACGCTGAAGCCGACCAGCAGGCCCCTGAACTATTCGACCACGGCAAACCCGCAGGCCACGGACCACTGGTTCGATGCTGCAAAGGCAGCCAATCAGGATTACTGGCTGGAACAGGTAAAACGCATAGGAGGTGGAGGCGAAGATGCCTAAAGAAAAACAGGTGCGATTTGACGTTGACGGTTCCGAGATCGTGAGCAAGGTGCTGCTGGAACTGCTCAACAAATGCCCGGCACTGTGCGGCAAGAAGGTTGCATTCTCTACGCTGGGAGAGGACGAGGGCCTCGGCTTCTTTCCGTCCGTTGGTGCAGCCATCACGAGCGAAACGGAAACCATCACCGGCGATGTGCATCAGGTGTGTGCATATCCGTTTGATGTCGTGCTGCGCTGCGCTCCCAAAACCGAAGCAGCGAGAATCCGCTGCAAGGAACTGCTGGATGCCATCGGGCGCTGGCTGGAACGGCAGCCCATCACGGTGAACGGTGAGATGCACACTATGGACGCATACCCGGTTCTGACGGAGGGAAACCGCAAAATCAGGGCCATTTCCCGCACAAACCCCTCGCACCTGAATGCTGTGTACCAGAACGGCGTTGAGGACTGGCTGTTCTCCGGCAGCCTGAGATACGAAAACAATTTTTGCAGATAAGGAGAGAACAACATGGCAGAGAAAATCGAACGTAAGCTGCTGGCTCACTATATCGATGCCAGCTTTGACACCACCGGGAACACCCCGAAGTATGTCCGTCTGGGTAAGGACCTCGAGGAGTACAACCTCGAACTGAACCCGGACGTTGAGGTGTCGAAAAACATTTGGGGTGAAAGCACCATCAATCACAACGGCTACGAGCCGCAGAGCGAGGTGGACCCCTACTATGCAGTGGAGGGCGACCCGCTGTATGAGAAGCTGGAAGCCATCGCAAATGGTCGTCTGACCGGCAAGGACTGCATGACCACCACCGTTGATGTGCTGGTTGACAGCAAGGGCAAGGTGGCATGGGCATACCGCGAGAAGGTCATGGTCGTTCCTACCTCCGTAGGCGGCGACACCAGCGGTGTGCAGATTCCGTTCACCATTTACAACGCAGGCGAGCGCGTCAAGGGCAACTGGGACACCACGACCAAGACGTTCACCGAGCTGCCCGGCAGCGATAGCGAATAATCGACAATAAAGCATGAGAACAGGGCGGTCAGCGTGGGGTTGGCCGCCCTATGTTTTTAGGAGGCAATAATGGATATTCAGAAGAACGTGAACTTCCCGCAGCCTGTTGAAAAGCCGGTTGAGAACGTTGGCATCGTTATTGATGATGGCACCGAAGAGGTTCCTATCACGAACCTGCGCGGCCAGCGTGTCGGCGTTTTCTATGTGCGCCCGACCGACCTCGGCATCGTGCACCGCTATGACGAGTTTGTGAAGGGCTTCGACAGCATTTTGGAGCCTATCCAGCGCGTGAACCTCAACAGTGACGGCTCTGCAAAGGACAACGACACCACGACCATGGACGCGCTGAAGGAGGCCGAGAAGCGGCTGTCCGATAAGCTGAACGCCCTGTTCGATGGCAACTTTGCAGAGGCGTTTTTCGGCAAAATGAACCCCTTCTCCATCGTGGGCGGTCGCTTCTATTGCGAGGTGGCGATCGAGGCCGTGGGCGCGTATATCGAAAGACGCTTTGACCACGAGATGAACCTCGCACAGAACCGCGTGGAGAAATACACTCACGGCTACCGCACCGGCAAGCATCGGAACGGCGGTAATAAGCGGCGCAGAGGTCCGCAGCAGTGATTGGCGAACTCCCCACCCGGCTTCAGGTCAATGGCACAAGCTATGCTATCCGAACGGATATGCAGGACATCTTGAAGGTCTTGCAGGCGTTCAACGACCCGGAGTTGGAAAATGAGGAAAAGGTCTACATCTGCCTGTTCATCATCTACCGGGATTTCGACAAGATGCCGCAGTCGGATTACAGCGCAGCCTATCAGGCGGCAGCCGACTTCATGGACTGCGGCGTTCACACCGGCAGCTCTAAGAGCCGCCCATCCGTGCGGACTATGGACTGGGAGCAGGACGCGCCCCTTATCTTTCCGGCTATCAACAAGGTGGCCGGGTGCGAGGTACGCAGCATCCCACATCTGCATTGGTGGACGTTCATGGGCTACTTCATGGAGATTCATGACGGCGTATTTGCTCAGGTCATGTCCCTGCGGGCAAAAAAGGCCAAAGGCAAGAAGCTGGAAAAATGGGAGCGTGAGTTCTGGTTTTCGAACAAAGACCTGTGCGTCCTGAAGGTCAAGCGCTCCAAAGAGGAACAGGAAGAAATCGACCGGCTGAATAAACTGCTGGATTAAGGAGGTGGCAAAATGGCAGGACAGGCAGACGGCTCTATTGTCGTTGACACCGAACTGCAAACCGAAGGTTTTGACAAGGGCAGTCGAGAGATGCAGCGAGCAATCGGCTCCCTGCAAACCAAGGTAAACAACCTCGCACCGACCATGAAAAAGGCGATGCGGGGCAGCGCCAGCGCCTTAGAATCCTTTGACGGCAAGGTCGGGCCGATGCGTGAAACGATTTCCGCGCTGGAAGAAAAGCTGGAACAGCTTGGCAAAGCCCGGCTCCCGACTGAGGGTTATCAGTGGCTTCAGACGGAGATTGCAAAGGCAGAAAAAGAGCTGGACAAGCTGCTCAACAAAGAGGCCATGTACGAGGACATGGATGTAAACAAGTCCTCGCAGAAGTGGAAGACCCTGCAATACAACATCGAGCAGACCAAGCGGAAACTGGAAGAGTATAAAGCAGATGCAGCCCAGATGGAAAATGACGGCAGTGCATACACATCCGGCGCTGATTCGGCAGAGTATAAACAGTTGAGTGTGTCTCTCGATTCCGTGAAGAGCAAGCTGGAAAGCATGGTGCAGCGCGTTGAACGCGGCACATCTGCGCTTGCAAGCTTTGGCAGCATGGCAGGAAAGACCGTTGTTGGCGGCCTGAAGGGCATGGTTTCCATGCTGGGCAAGGGCGCGGCAGCCATGCTGAAGCTGTCCCTGCGGGCAAAGAAAACGCACTCCACCTTCAGCAGTGGCATCGGAACGCTGCTGCGGTATGGTCTGGGCGTTCGCTCTCTGTTCGCCCTCATGAACAAGCTGCGCAGCGCTCTGGTGGACGGCTACAAGAACCTTGCCCGGTATTCCAGCCGGACAAACGCCGCCATATCGTCCCTCATGTCTGCGCTGACGAGGCTGAAGAACAGCTTTGCGGCAGCATTCGACCCCATCCTGCGGGCAGCGGCCCCGGCGCTGGTTACGCTTATCAACCTGATTTCTAACGCGGTCTCCAAGATTGGTATGCTGACGGCTGCGCTGACCGGCGCAAAGACGTACACCAAGGCGACCGCGATTCAGGAAGATTATGCAAAGTCGCTGGATAAAACATCGCAGTCGGCCAAAAAAGCAAAGGCTGCGCTGGCCAGCTTTGACGAGCTGAACATTCTGGATGACGGCAGCAGCGACAGCACCAAGGATGACGGCTCTGTTGACCCCTCCAAGATGTTTGAGCAGGTTCCCATCGACAGCGCAGTGCTGGACTTTGCAGACAAGCTGAAAAAGGCGTTTAAAGAGGCTGATTGGAAGGGTCTCGGCGAGCTGCTGGGCAGCAAGATCAATGAGCTGGTAGACAGCGTGGATTGGTCTGGCTGGGGAACCAAAATCGGCAAGGGCATGAACGCCGCGATTCAGACCCTCTACTACACCGTGGACACGGTGGACTGGGTGAACATCGGCAAGCATCTGGCCGAGGCGGTCAACAGCATCATCAATGAGGTTGACTGGGACATCTTCGGGCGGCTGCTGGCAAAGAAGTTCACTGTGGCGCTGGACGTGGCCGGTGGTTTCCTGAAAGAGCTGGACTGGACAGCTGTGCTTCAGGCGTTCACCAGCGGCTTTTCCGGCTTCTACAACGAGCTGCAAGAGTGGCTGGAAAGCAAAGACTGGCATCGGATTGGCGAGATTATCACCGCCAAGCTGTCCGACGCGCTGCGCAACGGCAATGTGGAGGGTGCAGTCAAGAGCTTTTTCGACGCTTTTACGGAGGCTATCAACTCGCTGGCCGATCTGATGGATGGCATCGACTTCTATCAGGTGGCAAAAGACCTCGTTGAAATGCTTATCCGGGCCGTGTCCGGCGTGAGCTGGGACGAGCTGACGGAGGCGCTGGGCCGCCTTATCGGCGAATCCGTTGACGCGGTCATTCAGATTCTGTCCGGTTCTCTGGCCGATGTGGGCAACTACTTCAAAGAGAAAACGCAGGAGGCCGGAGGCGACGCTGTTGCAGGTTTCTTCCTCGGCATCAAGGACGCTATCTTCGGCGTTGGCGCATGGATTGTCGATAACATCTTCAAGCCGTTCTGGGACGGTATCTGCGCCGCATTTGAGATTCATTCGCCGTCCAAAAAGATGGCCGAAATCGGCGGTTACATTATCGCGGGCTTGTTGGATGGCATCAAGGAACTGCCGTCTAAGTTGAAAGCCAAGCTGGACGATGCGCTGGATAAGGTGGTCAGTTGGGGCAGCGACCTGAAATCTAAGGTCAAGGACGCTGCTACTGATGCAGTGTCCAAGGCGGTGGACGAGTTCAGGGATTTGGCCTCTAAGCTGAAGTTGAAACTGGACACGGCTATCGACAAGGTGAAGGACTTCGCAAAGGATATCGCCTCCCGGATGAAGTCCGGCGCTGCTGACGCTGTGACGGATGCGGTGTCGCAGTTGGGCAATCTGGCAGGCAAGGCCAAAGAAAAATTCGACAACGCCATCGCCAGAGCCAAGTCCTTCGCAACCGACCTTATTTCCAAGCTGAAAGGCGGCGCTTCGGACGCTGTGTCTAACGCAGCCTCGCAGCTGGCAACCATGCCGCAGAAGGTCAAGGAAAAACTCGACCTTGTGATTCAGAAAGCTGTGTCGTTTGCCGCTGATCTGAAGGAAAAGTTCACGAGCGCTGGCAAAAACGCGCTGGCGGGCATCATCAACGGTATTTCCTCCAAAATCGAGGAAGTTAAGACCTCCATCAGCAACGTGGGTCTCGCCCTCATCAACACCTTCAAAACGCTGCTGGGCATCCACTCGCCCTCGCGTGTCTTTGCCGAACAGGGCGGTTTTATCGCTGCCGGTCTTATTATCGGCATGGAGGGTGCAACGGACGATGTCAAGAAAGCTGCTGCACAGCTGGCGGGCGCTGCCGTTGACGCTGCAACGGACGCTGTTGCAGAGGTCGCCCCGACCACGCTGGAAAAAATCAAGGAAAACCTCGAAAAGATAGAGGATGCCTTTGACGATGACACCGGTCTGGGCAAAATCTACAACACCATCAAGAACCTGTTCAGTATCGACTGGTCGGACATCGACACTTCCGATATTTTGGAGCTGGCCAAGAACATCACGACCCTGTTCTTCGACAGTCTGGACAAGAATGTGCGGCTGTCCATTTCCGACTTCATCAACACCTCTCTGGACTACCTGAACAAAGCCTATGAGCAGGAAGGTCTGCCCGGCCTTATCAAAGCGGGCAAGACCATTATCTCCGGTCTGGCCTCTGGTATGGCTAAGGGTATAAAATACATCGTGGCGAACGGCGGCCAGATTTTCAGTGCCCTGAAAGATGGGATTCTGGTGGCTCTGCAAGGTGTCAACGCGGAGCTGCTCATTGCCGTGGGCGTTATCGCCCTCATTGCTGTGGCTATCGCGGGTGCATGGAAGTATAGCGAGCAGTTCCGGGATTCCGTTCTGAACGCTGTAAACCGCATCAAGAAAGCGATTGAAAAGGTCATGGCAGCCATCAAGAAAGCCCTGACACCCATCGTGGAACTGGTGAAGAATGTGTTCACCATGCTGCAAGGCCTGATCGCACAGCTGTTTGAGCTTGTGGGCAGCATCCTCGCAAAAATCATCGACTGGATTGCGCCGGTCATTACGATCATCGGCAATTTCCTGAGCGATGTTATCACGGTGCTGGGAACCATCATCGGCTATATCGCAAAGCTGCTGACCCCTCTTATCAACGGCATTGGCAAGATTATCTCCACGATTCTGGAATGCCTGCAAAAAATCTGGAACACCCTCAGCGATGCACTGTCCCCGGCATTTGAGGCAATCTGGAAAGTCGTATCGAAAATCTTTGAAACCATCGGGAATCTGCTGCAAACCATAGTGGATGCACTAGCCCCGGCGATTGACGCACTGGCTGAAGCGTTTGGCACTATCCTTGACGCGGTGGCCCGTATCGTTTCGGCCATCGTAGATGCACTGGCTCCGGTCATTCAGGTCATTGCGGAAGCACTGGGCGGTATCATCACAGTGCTGGCCGAAATCGTGGGTGCTGTTGTGGATGCACTGGCTCCGGCAATCAAGCTGATTGGCGATGTGCTGGGAGCGATTTTCGGTGTCATTGCCAAGATCGTCGACCTCGTTTGTGGCATTCTGAAGCCGGTTATTGACGTGATTTGCGGCGCGCTGAAAGCCATCGGCGATGTGATAAACAACATCTTCAATGGCGTGAAGAACTTGACCAGCAAGGCAGTAGAGACTGGTAAGAACATCATTCAGGGCATCGGAACCGGCATCAAGAATGCTGCAACCGGCCTGTGGAATGGCATCAAGAACGTTGGCAACAACATCGTCAACGGCTTCAAGAATTTCTTCGGCATCCACTCGCCGTCTAAGCTTATGGCCAGTGAAATCGGTGAGTATCTGCCTGCCGGTATTGACGAGGGCATGAAGGACGCCATGCCTGCCCTGCTGTCCAGTGCAGAGGACCAGATGGGCAATCTGGTTGACACTGTGAAGGACGGCGCAGCAGAGGCCAACGGCGCGATCGCTGGCAGCGGTATGCCGCTGCTGTCCGAAGTTTCGGGCAAGGTCGATATCGTGGACGGTCTGGATGATGTTCTGACCCGGTTTTCCGACAAGGTGGCAGACAGCTTTACAAGCCTGCTTGACCGTCTGACGGAAATCACGCAGAGCGCGAACTTCTTCATTCCTGCGGTTGCGACCGGCATGGTCACGCCGTATGGTGTCAGCGGCAGCGCTGGCGGCGGCTCTGGGAACGTTGTGGAGGAAATCCACGCCTCCAACGAGGAAACGACCCGCACCATCGTGCAGGCCATTGGCAGTGCTACGAACAGCATCTGCGCAGCGGTCGAGCAGTACAGCGGCGTGGAGGTAAGCGTGGATGCTGACAGCCTGTCGCAGCATACTGTGGACTACATCAACCGCAAGACCCGGATGTTCGGCACCTCTCCGCTGCTGACCCCTACGGAAGTATAAGGAGGCAAGAACCCTATGAAACCGATTCTTAAAATCGGAAATCATGACTATACCCAGTGGGTAGCAGAGGGTGGCCTTACCCCCACAGACAGCGATGTGGATTCCAGCAAGTCTGGAAGAAACACGCTGGACGCGGTCATGGTCAGAAACAAGCTGGGCCACAAGATGAAATGGTCCGTCACGCTGATGGATATCCCGGAGGAAGTCGCTGCCCAGCTGTCGAAAGACCTGAGCCAGACATTCTTCAGCGCCACATTGCTGGACCCGGATGCAGGGCGATATCTGACCAAGACCTACTACTGCGCGAACCGGCCCTTCGGTGCGCAGCGGTACGACAAGGCCACGAAGAAAACCTACTATGTCGGCATGGCGTTCAACATGACCGAGCAGTAAGGAGGTGATTCTACGAGACAGAGAACAAAGCTGTGGACGGAGCTGGCGGCTCGCGGGCGGTTCAATCTGGATTCCCGCGCCGTCATCGCTGGCAAAGAATACTATAAAATCTCCGCGCCGCAAATCAGTCACAGTCTTGCGACAGAGCCGTTTAGCATCGGCAACTGCAATGCAGCCTCTTTGAAGCTGGACGTTCTTCTGGACGATGGGGAGAGCATACCAGACGGAGCCTCCGTGCGCATTATCGCCCGGCTCACCGATTTGGATGTTACAGAGCACACGGAAACGCTGCAATTCGGCGAGTTCATGGTGGACACCTGCAACAAGGAGGAGAACATATACTCGCTGTCCTGCTATGACGCGATGCTCAAGACATCGCAGGCAATGGTGGACGATAGCGACAGTGAAAGCGACTGGCCAAAGTCCATGGCCGTTGTCGTGCAGGAAATCGCATACCGCATCGGTGTGCCGATTGACCCGCGCACCCGCATCAACCGAGGGCTAAACTACATGGTTCCCTTCCCGAAAGGCTACACCATGCAGCAGGTCTTAGGATGGATAGGCGCGTGCAACGGCGGCAACTGGACCATCACGGACGATGGAATGCTGCGGCTGGTGACGTTGACCGCACCGCCCACGGAAACCTACCGTATCGTGGATGAATACTATAACGACATCATTACCGGTGACGGCTATGCGCTGGCGTGGGAGCTGTCCAGTGGCAACGGAGAACCCCAGACCCCGGAAACCGGCAGCAGTGTCGGTTCCCTGACCCAAAAAATCTATCCGGTCGTTGACCATGAGTTCAACCGCATCGTCACGGCAGACGGCTTTACGCTGGTCTACGACCAGACCGGCGCAGTTGAAGCTGCGCAAGGCATCGTTCATGTTCCCATGGTGCGCGGCAAAGTCGCGACCGGCAGGCGGCTCAAGGTGTCCAAGGTCACCATGACGGACGAGGAAGGAAATTCTTTTTCCAAGGGCGATGACACCGGATTTGAAATTGCGGTGGATAACTGCCCCTATTCCTGTCAAGGTATCTGCAACGACCTCTATTCCATGTTGAACGGCATTGAGTATGAGCCTTTTACGGCGACAGATGCCCTTTTCGACCCAGCCGCCGAGCTTGGAGATCAGGTCAAAATCGGCGACCAAGTTCACAGCTCCATCTATTCCATGGACGCGACCTTCGATATCGGCTACGCTAACACCATCAGTGCACCGACCAACACCGAGGCGACTCGGCAGTATCCGTATTTAACCCAGCGCGACAAGAACCGGGACAAGGTCTTTCTGGAAATGAGCGCCGACTATGGCGGCGTTGCGATGTCGGCAGATGCCGGTCTGGTTGTCACTAAGACCGGCAGCGCTGCAAAGGCCATGACGGAGGCTCACAGTACACCGGTCTCCCGCGCTGAGGTACAGTATTCGGACGAATACATTGCCATGCGGGCACGGGACACGGAGACCGGGCGCATGGAGGACTGCATCTTTTTCGATGACGAAAAAGAGAAGTACTGCATCACGAAAGCTGTCCTGATAGAACAGGCTGATGAACTGGCAAAGGAGCTGAAAAATTTGGCTGATGAACTGAAATCCATGGAAGGTGGAGAGGGCACAGATGCCGTCACACTGCCGCAGCTCTTACAGTCCGTCAAGGATGTGCAGGCATCTCTCACAGAGCAGCGTACCACGCTGGACGGTTTGGAAACCTCTTCGGCCAATATCAAGGAAACGCTGGCTGCTGTGCAGACCGCACTTTCCGACATCAAGACGGCGGCAGCGGGCATCCGGTCTGCTGTGGACAAGAACGCCGCAGCGTTGGCCACGGTGGACACTACGCTGTCCGATGTGAAGAAGTCTCTGGCAGCTGTGCAGACCGATGTGACGGCTCTGAAAAAGACCGCTGCTGCTCAGTCCGCAGAGCTGGCCGAGGTTCACACGGCGGTAGACGAGCACACCACCACGCTGTCCGCGATGGATGAAAAGCTGACGGCTACACAAGGAACGCTGGACAATATCTTGACGATTCTGAAAGCAATGTCCGACACGCCCAAAGAGCCGACCAGCGGAACCGAAACCTAAAAGGAGGGAATCTAATGTCTGAAAAACGCATTCAGGACTTCGCCACGGCGGCTGACGCTCTGGACGATGACCTGTTGCTTATCGCATCGAAAGACAAAACCTACAACATCAAGGTCAAAACCCTGAAGGATGCTGTGCAGGGCGATGCCGACCGCGCAGAGGCCGCAGCGCAGGAGGCCAAAAACACCGCGCAGCAGGTGGCCCAATCCGTTGGCAACATTGAGCAGCGGGCTGCATCTGCTGAGAGCAAAGCGGCCACGGCCGTCACTGCTGCAAATCAGGCTGTGCAGGATGCAGCGGCAGCCCAAAGGTCGGCAAGCAACACCGAAAGCATGGTGTCCACGGCCCAGACCGCAGCATCCGAGGCCAGCACAGCAGCGGTCAAGGCGGGCGATTCCGCAACCGCTGCTGCATCGTCCGCATCGTCGGCACAGGAAGCCGCAACAAACGCGGCCAGCTCGTCCAAGGCTGCCGTAGAGGCTGCAAATACCGCAACCACCACGGCGACCGAGGCGAAAACAACTGCCGGTGAAGCAAAGACTGCCGCAGAACAGGCAACGTCTGACGCTGCCGATGCAGCGGCCAACATCAAGACCGCGACCGAGGCGGCCTCGAAGTCTGCTGCATCTGCAAAGACCGCAGAGCTTCAGGCGGCGGCAGCAGCGGCCACGCTGGCCCAGTTTCAGGAAATCATCGAGAGCGGCGTTGTTCAGGACGTTCAGTCCGTTGATGATGGCCTGAAGATTACCTACACCAACGGCGGCACCATCACGCTGCCTATCAAGGCTTCTGGCGGGCTGGCGTTCAGCTCGATGGTCTACGACACAGAAACCCACTATCTGCACCTGTACGACGAAAACGAGAAGGACGTTATCGACCCGGTATACATTCCGGGCGGCGGTGGCGGCGGCTCCGGTGGCTCTTCCGGCGTTACCCTGACGAACGAAACCTACGTCAACGGCGAAAAGGCGCTGTCCTTCGCCATTGCGCAGGGCCAGACAACCGAGCTGTCCTACACCTTCACCGATACCGACCCGGACTTCGGTGGCGCTGCTGCCTACTATGTCAACGGTGTTCAGGTGGCAACGGCCAACATCGTGCAGAGCGTGAAAATCACCTTCAATCCGACAGAATGGCTGGTTGCCGGTGACAACAAAATCCGCGTTGTGGTTACGGATGAAAACGGCGCGACCGGCTCCAAGACATGGACAGTTTCCGTCCTGACCGTTTCCGTGTCTGCTACACTGTCGGAATCCACGCTGTACACGGTCGGAACCGCGTTCCGCATCAGCTACACCCCGGTCGGCTCCGGCATGAGCAAGACCACGCACTTCCTTGTGGACGGCAAACAGGTAGCAGAGGCTACCACGACCTACTCTGGTCGTCAGCTGGTGCAGAACCTGACCATCAGCAAGCACGGCGCTCACGACATCGACATCTACACGACCACCACGGCCAGTGGTAACACCATCACAAGCCCTACCGTGCACTTCTGTATCGCGGTCGTGGATACTGCAAGCAATGTGCCTATCATCACGGTCAAGGACAAAAAGCCCTCCGGCCGCGTGTATATGACCGCTGCTATCCAGTATATGGTCTATGACCCCAGCACCGAGCAGGCCAGCGTGAAGCAGTCCGTTGACGGCGTAGAAACCACTCTGACGGTGGGCCGCAGCTTGCAGTCGTGGGCATACAAGCCGCGCACCGAGGGCGAACACGCCCTGAAGCTGACCTGCGGCGAAACGTCCGTCACCATGACCTACACGGCCACCGCGCTGGGCTATGACATCCATCCGGCCAACGTGGACGCGAAGTTTGACTTTGACCCGTCGGGCCGCTCCAACTCCGCAGCAGACCGCGATACATGGGTTTCCAACGGTGTTTCGCTGACCGTGGACAAGGACTTCGACTGGACGAACGGCGGCTATCAGCAGGACACTGACGGCAACACGGCTTTTGTCATCCGCGCCGGTCATACTGCAACCATCAACTACAACCTGTTCGGCTCGACCAATCTTCAGGCCTATGGCGCGTCTTTCAAGATGATCTACACGGCCAAGAATGTGCGCGAGTTTGACGCTGTGGTTGCACAGTGCCTTTCGGATGGCGTTGGTCTGGATGCAAACGCCAAGGAAGTGACCTTGTCCACGGAACAGACCGGCATCAGCCAGTTTGTCTGCGAGGGTGAACGCACGGAGCTGGTCTACAACATCACCAGCCGCAGCAAGAACAGCGAGCTGTTCCTGAACCTTCAGGGCATTCCGTCCCGATTCGCCACCTACTCGGAGAGCGACCGTCTGACCCAGCGCAACCCGGTTCCGCTGACCATCGGCAGTCCGGATTGTGATGTGTGGCTGTACCGCTGCAAGTTCTACGATATCAGCCTCGGCGATGCCGACATGATGGACAACTTCATTGCGGACGCACCCGACCCGGACGAGATGATTGCCCGGTATGAGCGCAATTCTGTGGACGATGGCGCGGGCAACATCATCACCGACTGGAACGCATCGTCCATTGATGAAGCCTACATCGACAATCTGGCAAAGTCCCGGCCTGGTCTGCGTGTCATCAAGCTGCGGGTCCCGCGCTTCACGACCGACAAGAACGACAAGGTTTCCGGCAGCAGCGTGGAGCACCTCCTGTATGGCGCTCGCGCAAAGGACTGCTGGAAGAACGAGAGCGTTGTCCACCGTGGGCAGGGTACGTCCTCCAATGCCTACGGCAAGGCGGGCCGCAATATGGACATCGACTGCAAGGGCAAGTTCGTCTACACCGAAAACGGCGTGGCCATGGAGGCCGACACCTATGACATGACCGAGAACAGCGTGGGCGAAACCTATTTCAACATCAAGCTGAACATTGCATCCAGCGAGAACATGAACAATGCCATGCTGGCCGAGCTGTTCAACAAGTACCAGCCGCACATCCGCGCTGCCCGGTCTGCGAATCCCAAGGTGCGTGACACGATGGAGTTCCATCCGTGTGTCGTTTTCGTTTACAACGAGAGCGCCGAGGAAGGTTTCACACAGGGCCAGTGGATTTTCTACGGCGTGGGCGATTTCGGCAACTCCAAGAAGGACAAAAAGGCGCAGGGCCTTGACAGCGCAACGCGCCCGAATGAGTGCATTGTGGAACTGTGCAACAACACGCACGTCTATAACCGCTTCAAGGGCTGTGAGGGAGCTGCGGACGCTTCCAGCTGGGAGAGTGACGACAACCCGAACGCTCCCCTGTCCTTCCGCTATATCGCTAGCGGCTGCGATGAAGCAACGGCCCGCAGCGCATGGAGCGATGTGGTAAAGTGGGTGTACTCGACCGACCGCACAGCAGCGACCGGCGAGGCGCTGGGCAGCCCTGTGACCTACGGCGGCACGGCCTACACCAACGACACGGCAGAGTACCGCGCTGCCAAGTTCGTGAACGAGTTTGACCTGCACTTTGAGAGCAAGTCTACCCTGTATCACTACCTGTTCACCAGCTTCTTCACCATGCCGGACAACCGTGCAAAGAACACCTTCCCGCACTGTGAGGACGTGACGGCAGAGCATCCCATCTGGGACTACTGCTTCGGTTACGATATGGACACGGCCATGGGCAACAACAACGAGGGCGACCTCGCGCTGGACTATGGCATGGAGGACACCGACCAGCTGAACGGCGGCAACGTGTTCAATGCGCAGGATTCCGTCCTCTGGGTCAACGTGCGTGAGCTGCTGACCGACCGGCTGAACACGATGGTTGCAACCTTGACAGAGCTGTTCGATGCTGACCGCCTGAATGCCGCCTTTGACGCATATCAAGCCCTGCGCCCGGAGCGTCTGATGGTGGCCGATGCCCGGCGCAAGTATATCCGACCCTATGAGGATTTGAAGGAGGGCGGCACAGCCATTACCATGTTCATCCCTATGATGAACGGCAGCAAGCAGCTTCAGCGTCACTACTTCCTCAAATACAACAGCATCTATTTCGCATCTAAGTGGAACACAGCTGTTGCCCGGAACGATAAGATTACGCTGCGCGGCTTCGCGTCCCCGACCGGCGAGATTGCCGCAATCACTATCACGCCGTATTCCGACCTGTATGCGTCCATCTTGTTTGGCTCCATTCTGAAGCAGCAGCGTTGCAAGCGCGGCGAGCCGGTCACGTTGAGCATGAGCAAGGACACGGCACTGAATGACACCGAGATCTACATCTATTCGGCATCCATGCTGGAAGCTGTGGAGGGCATCGCCAGCGTGTACACCAATCAGGCTGACTTCTCGGCAGCCACCAAGCTGCGGTCTATCGTTATTGGCAGCGATGATTCCGGCTATTCCAACGTCAATTTGACTTCCACCATCAAGCTGGACTTCTCCGCGCTGGCCGTGCTGGAAGAACTCCGCATCGACCATTGCCCGAATCTGAACGCGCCGGTCGATGTGTCCGGCTGCGTGGCACTGAAGGTAGCCAGCTTCAAGGGAACGCCAGTCTCCGCTGTCAACTTCGCTGCAGGCGGTGCTCTGGAAGAGTGCTATCTGGAAAGCCCGGTCAGCCTGACGCTGCGCAATATGCAGAATATCAAGAAATTTGATGTAGCCGACAACTACGCTGCACTGACCGGCCTGCGGCATGAAAATACGCCCTTCCCGGCAGCGTATGACATTGTGAACGCTGCTGCCAAGCTGTACACGGTGCGCCTTGTCGGCATCGACTGGCAGCTCACCGGAACGGAAATCCTGAACCGCCTGCTGTCCATGGGCGGCTATGACGAAAACGGCCTTGAAATCGGGCAGTCTGCTCTGTCCGGTAATGTCTACACCTCGGTCATTCGGCAGGCAGAAGTCGAGAGCTATGCAGCAGCATGGCCCGATTTGGCTGTTACCTACGGCGGTACAGTGCAGCAGTACAAGGTGACCTTCTGCAACTATGACGGCACAGTTTTGACGTTGAAGGACGGCAGCCCGGCAGAGTTCCTTGTGGACCGTGGCGCGGACTGTGCAGACCCTGTCAGAGCCGGTCTGATGGATACTCCGACCAAGGCTTCCACGCAGGCAGAGGTTTTCACCTATGGCGGCTGGGATTCCCCGTTGACGCAGGTGTTGAGCAACCTGAACGTCAAGGCGACATACACCAGCGTCCCGCAGAAATACACAGTGCGCTGGTATTCGCAGGCGGGCGTTGTGGTCGGTAGCAAGACCGTTGACTACGACACCGAGGCCGTGCCGCCCGCAGACCCGGAGCGCACGGACGAGGAATCGAGCTTCGTCTACCATCTGTTTGACGGCTGGGACAAGAGCACGGCTCATGTCAAAGAGAATGTGGATGTCTATGCGCGTTGGATTCGAGGCACGTTGCCCAACTTCGGCGATGACCTGTCGAACCTGAATCTGGCACAGCTGTACGGTATTCGGCAGTCTGGCCGCGCCTCGCTCTATTTCACGGAGGACAACATCAAGACCCGCGTTCCGTTCACCATGGGCTATGAGCCGCAGTTCGACAACGTAGAATCTGTGCTGCTGGCCGAGAACATGGAGCTGACCGGCTCCACCTCAAAGGATACCGGCGTGAAGATTATGGACAAGGACACTGGCTGGACGCTGGTTGTGGACTGTGTGTTCGACCAGCCGACCTCTGAGGCTTGTGTGGCCGCCTGCTTCACCAAGACCGGATACCACGGCTTCAAGGTCAAGTACAGCAACGGTACGGCGGTCCAGTGGGGTACGAACACGGCGAACAACAGCCGCGGAACCGGCCTGTCTACGATTTCCGGTATCGGTACACAGTACATCGCTGACCAGTACCGTGAGCTGGTTGTGCTGCGTCACGTCAAGGGCAGCCGGAACCTGTTCGTCTATTTCGCAAATCCGAATGGCGACGACATCATTTCCCGCGAGCTGACCAAGACCATCGACACGGCATCTGACGCGACCCTCATGCTGGGTTGTGACAATGACGGTAAGAACTTTGCGACCGGCTTCCTGTACCGGTGCAAGCTCTGGAAAGACGACCTCGGTGAGACTGAGTGCCTGAAGATGGCAGCATGGCCGCGTGAGGAAAGCTATCTGGAAGTCGTTGGCACTGGCGGCGCAACCAAGACCGGCGGCGGTACGACCTCCATCGACCTGATTCACGCGGGTCTGCTGAACGGCTATCACCGCATGAACCCGACCAACAGCAACGATGGTGGCTGGCCCGCATCCGAGATGCGCAGCTGGCTCCAGAAGCGCTATCTGGCCGGTTTGCCTTCGGCGCTGCGCCGGATGCTGGTGTCCGTGCACATCTCGTCCGTGGATTACGGCGCGGGTACTGCTGGTATTCTGGAATCCGAAGATAAGGCCTACCTACCCTCCGTGCGCGAGATGAACGGCAACAACTCGGAGCCGTTCGTGTACTGCGGCGAGCAGATTCCGTGGTTCACGTCTGACCAGACGCGAATCAAATTTGCTGGCTACACACTGAGCGAGAACCCGACCTATACGGTATCTAGCACCGCGCCCAAGAACCCCAAAAAGGGGGATGTATGGATTTGTACTGCCGACAGTAACGTGGGATATCTCTGGAACGGACACGCATGGGTCAGGGCGCGGTGGTATTGGCTTCGCGATGCTTCGGTGTCCAACTCTACCAGCTTTCACAAGTGTGGGCAACACCGGCTGGGCGGGCACCGGCAGCTATGCAAGTTACTACTACGGCGTTCTGCCCCGGCTTCATCTGTAAAATCTGGTAAAATCTGGTCGGCGTAAGTCCGACCAGACGAGAAACGTTTCCCTAAAAAACCGATGGCGGCGAAGCCGCCCCGCGGCAAATTTTCCGAAATTAGTTCCAATTTACCAGATTTTGTGATATTTTATTGCAGAGGAGGTGATAATGTGTCGGTTCTCGCACGAAACCGCAGACAGGCCGCAACGGAGTTTGAAATGAACTGCGCACGGCTGGTCGTACTGACCACGCAGCGGGCAGACCACATCCCGGCCCGGTACAAGAAATTTGTCCGGCCCCGGCTGATGGAGCTGACCACAAGCGCATACCACGCGGCCATCATGGCAAATGAGGCCGATGGGAGGACAGATGCGGGCCGCGCTGAACGGCGAAAGCTGTTTGAGCGTTCCATCCGGTGTCTGGCTGCGCTGCAAAAGCCGCTGGTCGTGTACTGGAGCCTGTTCGATTCCAAAGAGGGCGGTATCCGGGAGTGGGCAGACCTTGTAAACAAGGAACTGGCCCTTCTCCACGGCGCTGCACACTTTGAGGATGACAGAGAGGTTCCCATGATAAAAACGTTTGACCTGAAATATTCGGAAGACCGGATATTTCTGAACAAAATGCGAGAGCTGCACAAATACACCTACTCCAAAATTTGTTCCGTGCCTTTGGAATATAAAGATCACCTGTCCGACCAGATATTGCAGTTTGTGGATGATGCGCTGTACTGCACCTTGCAGGGCAACGATATCTTCCCTACTACGAAAAAGCAGTATGATGCACGAGATAAGTACATCAAGCGGGCAATCGACAATCTGAACGGACTGCAACGGCCATTGTACGCGCTGTGGAACGTCATGCTTTACAGCGAGAACGTCATGGACGAGTGGGCGGGACAAATCAACGAGTGCATCAAGCTGCTTTCCGGTCTGCGCAACTCTGATAAGAAGCGCTTCGGGAAGCTGAAATGATGATTCAATGGTGGCACGTTGTTTTAGGCTTTGCCGGTGGTATTGGCTTCGCGATGCTTCGGTGTCCAACTCTACCAACTTCAACAATGTGAACAACACCGGCTGGGCGGGCAACAACAACAATGCAAGTAACAACAACGGCGTTCTGCCCCGGATTCAATGTTTGAAAGTAACCATGTATAAGGGTGAAAATATCCAGAGAATATTGAAGGAACGTGCAACCATCCGTCTGCAACGGCGGTAAATTGATGGCTGGCCTGATTTAAGGCTGGCGCACCGTATCGGTGTCCCTGAGCGGGGCGGCGGGACGATTCTTTCATGGCAGGTCCATGTGCTGGGCCTGTTTCATCACCGCTTCGCAAACCTGTTTAGAATGCACACTATAAGTAGCAGGAAGGGCGTAGATTCTTTGACTAATCGGGAACAGATAAAGGCTAGGATAGAGCGGAGTAAAGCTCGGAAAGCCGCAAAACGAGAAGCGCGGGCGCGTGGGTCGTGGCGTGAGAACGGCAGTATTGATCTGGAGCTGCTGACCGTGGCCGCGAATGATGCCGCTCGCCGCTGCTTCTGGCATGGAAAGCCCATCCGGGAGCAGATAGAAACAGCGCTGGAACCGCGCACTCCCTATGCGGAGATGCGCATCAGGGCGTTGGATGCAGTTAAGAGCCGGGAACGGCGGTTGCAGGACGTGACAGCGCTGGGGAACTTCCGCAGCGTTTTCACTATTCAAAATCTCATGAAGTCTTTGCAGAAGCGCCGGAAAGGTGTCGAGTGGAAAGGCAACGTGCAGCGCTTCATCTTCCACGCAGTCTTGAAGTTGAAACGGCTGAAGGATTCGCTGCTGGAAGGAAAGCTGAATGTTGATGCAACCATCCGCAGAATCATGCTGCACGAGCGCGGGAAACTGCGCGAAATCCATGCGGTCATGATTGATTGCCGTGTGGTGCAGGGCTGCTATTGCGATAGCTGCCTTGTGCCGCTGACGGAACGCACCCTGATAAGAGACAACCCCGCCAGCGTGAAGGGCAAAGGCATTACCGATGCCCGGAACCGGCTGGAAATGTTCCTGAAGGAACTGGCCACAAAGCACGGCGACAACTTCTACATCATGACTGGCGATTTCACAAAATTCTTCGACCATCTCCGGCATTGCGACTGCCTGACCCACTTCCGGGAGATTCGGCTCGACCGGATGTTGCAAGGTCTGGGCAT
>OJKP01000947.1_pt1 | contig 18635 bp, 19 predicted proteins | sample 1596521 | NCBI WGS metagenome assembly OJKP01 (sample SAMEA4350130, study PRJEB24818) | metagenome | biome: human; feature: gut; material: faeces | place: Denmark | collected 2013-09
CCACTACACCAACCTGACTCCGGACGAGCAATATACCCACGTCACCCTTTGGGCAATGCAGGCGTCCCCGCTCCTGATCGGCTGCGACATGGCGGTAGCCGACAAATTCACAAAGAGCCTTCTGTGCAACAACGAGGTGATCGACATCAATCAGGATCCGCTCGGTTACGCGGCCACAAAGATTTACGGCAACAGTTCCTATGCCACATACTTCAAGCCTCTGGAAGACGGTTCGCTGGCAATCGCCATGTTCAACCTCAGCGAGACAACCCAGAAGATCGGTTTCAAGCCGAGAGCCATCGGAATTATCGGGGACAAAATCATCGTCCGGGATGTCTGGAGGCAGAAAGATGTCGCCGAAATCACCAACGACAGGGATCGTTTCGATGCTGATGTACCTCCGCACGGAGTGGTTCTCGTCAGGGTGTTCCCTGGCTTCACCAAGGAAAGGCCGATAGGCAGCAGGAGGTAGCCCAGCGACAGCCAAAGATCTGGCATTCAACTAGAAAGCTTAATGTCCCGATGTGGTTATCCGCATCGGGACATTACATTATTACAGACTGTTGAATATCACGTCATTATGCTTTCTACAGAAAATTTCACTATTTTTATGTAAGATTTGCCGCCTTATGATGTAAATAATACAGGCAAATGACATTGACACAAGAACGACATTGACATATAATACAAATATGAAGATTCTACATACATCAGACCTGCATCTGGGACATACGTTATATTCGTATGACAGGACAGTCGAGCAGACCGGCTGCCTCGCCCAGATAGAAAACATCATCAAGGAACAGAAGCCGGACGCATACGTCATCAGCGGCGACATCTATCATACGACATCACCCCAGACGTCAGCGCAGGAGATGTTCATGCATCATCTCATGACAGTCCATGAGATTGATCCGTCAATGAAGGTCATCGTGACAGCCGGCAACCACGACAGCAACAAGATAGAGATCACCGACCCGCTGTGGAACCTCGTGGGAGTATCCATCGTGGCATCCATAAAACGCAACATTCTCCAAGGAGAAGACAGCGATGAATTTCACAGGCAGCTTTTCGAACGCCATATCTTCCCCATCGTGAGGGACGGCAGCACCGTCGGCTACATTGTCGCCATACCGCACTGCTACCCAGGCAATTTCCCGGCCGTGAAGGCAGGTCTTCCGAGGGAAGAGAGAATGAAGGAGTTCATAGCCCTACTGCTTGGAGAAGTCGAGAAACGCAATAAAAACGGGCTTCCGGTGGTCGTGATGGCCCATACGGCAGTAAACCGGATCTCAGGAGAGAAACCCGACGCCGTCGGCCAGGACCTCGACATCATAGGAGGAATCGATATGGTCAATGCAGATGTTTTCGGCACAGGCTACGACTACATTGCACTCGGCCATATACACAATCCGCAGAACATCTCAGACAGGATCCGCTACAGCGGCTCTCCCCTGCCTGTATCTTTCGACGAGGACTTCCACCACAGCGTTTCGATCGTGACCATAGGCGCACACGGCGACACACCGGAGGTAGAGACAATCGACATTGACAATGCGATGCCGGTCATTACCATACCGGAGCAGGACGGGACCAGACGCAGCGAAGTGAAGTCCCTCAAGTGGGATGAGGCATACGAGGCGTTCAAGAAAATGGACCCGGAAAAGGCCTGCTATGTACGGCTCAATGTCACTGACGACGGGACCATTCCGGTCGAGGCGAAAGACAAGGCCGCCAAAGTTCCGGAGCAATGCCATCTGAAGGCGAAGTTCTGCCTGATAAACAGGGTGAAGAAGGTCAATGACCAGGACATAAACTCCTCCGGGAAGATAAATATCAGCACCGCAGAACTCGGAAAGATGGGGCCTTACTCCGTGGCTGAACTCTACCTGAAGGAAACGGGACAAGAAGGCATTGACGAGAATATCCTCGCCCTGCTGAAAGAAACCATTGACGAAGTTATGAACCCTGAAAAACACGACTGATACCATGAAACTGAAGAAACTGGACATCACCAACATAGCGTCGATCTCTTCCGCGAGCATCGACTTCACGTCCGCACCGCTGTCGGACTCCCCTATTTTCCTCATCTGCGGCGAGACCGGGAGCGGAAAATCCACCATCCTGGACGCCATATGCCTTGCCCTGTACAACAAGACCCCGCGTCTGACGAACGGCAACAAGACAGTTGAAACGTCCTACAAAGAGGGCGGACAGGAAATCAGCATAGTGTCTGTAAACCAGCTGCTCAAGAAAGGAGAGAAGGAAGGCGGAATAACACTCCTGTTCGAGGGGGCGGACGGCTCCGACTACACTGCCGAGTGGAAATGCCGTGTAAACCGCAATGGAAAACTGGAAGACGAAGACTGGTCCATAACCGACAGCAAAGGCAATACGAATAACAAGAGGGGCAAGGCACGCATTGACAAGATGACCGAAATCATCGGCCTGGACTATGATGAGTTCTGCCGCACGTCAATGCTCGCCCAGGGGCAGTTCACCCAGTTTCTGAAAGCCGAGAGCAAGGAGAAGTCGGAGATTCTTGAGAAAATTACCGGCACTGAGATTTATGCGATAATCGGCTCCCGCATCCATAAGAGCTCAATCGACGCGGATAATGCCTACAAAGAGGCGAAAAAGGACGTCGATTCTGTCGTTCTTCTCTCGGCAGAGGAAAAGAGCGCTCTTGTCAATGAAATAAAACAGACTGAAGACGACATTGAAAAGAACAAGTCCGCATTGGCCCTGCTCGGAAGCCTGCTGAAGGCGTTTGAGGCTGTCGAAGCTGCCGAAAAGTCCATAAAGACATCTGAAGAGACTCTGGTATCGGCGAAGTCGAAGTTCTCTGTCCTCACCAATGACATTGCCTATGGCAAAGCCGAGCTCGACAAGAAAAACGACATTGCCGGAGATCTGGCGAAAGACATTGAGGCTCTGAAAGTTCACGCCGACATGTTCGCGAATGTCCAGACCATCGAATCGCATCTCGTGAATGTCACGAAGCAGGGAAACTACTGCAAGAAACAGAAAGAAGTTCTCGAGAATGAGAAGAACGCTCTTGAAGCATCCCGGGCACTTTTCGCCGAACTGGAAACGAAGAAAGCCGATGCGGAAAAGACTCTTGACAGCAAGAGAGAGGCTGTAACGGAGGCCATTGAGGCCAAGATGGCGCTCATGCCTGAAGATGTGGAGAAAGAGAGACTCGACATTGGCAAGGCACTGAAACTCATCGGCGATGCAGGCACTGCCTACGCTGTCATCCAGCAGAAAGAAGAGAACCTCGCTACCGGGAAGTCCGACTACAAAAAGGCAGTAGAAGAGATTGAGGCAGAGCGTGTCGCGCTCAACGAACTGAAGGACAAGTCGAAGACAGCCGATGACACCTACGAGAAAAGTCGTGAATTATATGAGACGCAGGCTGTAGCAATAGACAAGGCTGTTGTCAATCTTAGGAACTGGCTCCGTAAGACTGGCAGCGACATCTGTCCCGTATGTCATGCGAAAATAACATCGCTCATCTCGGAACAGGAGCAGAACGATCTTCTCAAACCTGCAAAAGAGGCATTGGAAAAGGCGGAAACGGAGAAACGGAAAGCAGATGAGGCATCAGTCAAAGCAAGTACAGCGTTCAACACCAGACTTAAGGAGCTCGACAATTCCAAAAGCAGGCTCGGCAACGACGAAAAGACCTTGGCCGGACTCAAGGAAGCGTTCGCCAAGAATTTCTCTTCACTGGGCTTAAAAGTCAATGAAGAAAACATCAGGGAAAAGCTCGAGGAGGCCAAAAAGACGCTGGACACACGCAAGGATGCCAATGAAAAGGCAATTGCCGCTGTCAATGAAAGGCAAAAGGCCGTGGACAACGCAACTGCAGACAGGGACAAATACCAGAGCGACATCTACTCTCCTATCGTATCCGACTACAACAGGAAGAACCTGGAGATCCAGAGAATCAGCAGCAACATTGACAATGCCAAGAAAATGATCTCTGTGGCAGAGAAATCCGCATCGGAGTCCCTTCTGGCGGCAGAGAGCCTCATCTCCTTCCCTGACTGGAAGAAGGAATGGGAATGTGATGACAAAGGCTTCATCGCGAATCTCAAGGAGAGTGCCAGAAAGTACAATGACACCCTGAAAGAATATGACAAGGTGACCGTAGAGATGAAGAATCTCAAAAGCGACATCGCATCCGCATCAGATGTAAGGGAAAGAATCATCGCGGCCAATGGGGACTTCGTTTCCGGGGACATCGTACCGAAAAAATACGCCGGCAACGCAATCGTGGAGTGGGGTTCATTGGAGAGCCGCATCAGAACGGCTCTTGAGAACATCGACACCGCACGCAAGTCCAAAGAACTGAATGAGAACACCTTGAAAAACGCTTATGCTGAAGACGGAGCCCTGCCTAAGACTGCCGTAGAGGTCAATGCACTGAAGAAGACTGTCGAATCGGACAATTTGGGCAAGTCAGAGCACCTCGGCAAGCTCAAGACTGTCATTGAGGATGATGACAGGAAGCAGGACGAGCTTAAAGGCAAGATTGACGCGCTTAACAGGGCCGGCAAGGTCAATGCCCAATGGAAAACGTTGGACACCCTTTTCGGCGGCACCGACGGATTCACATTCAAGAAGATAGCTCAGAGTTATATCATGCAGGACATCCTCAATCATGCAAACGCATATCTGAGAAAAATCGCCCCGCGTTATGAATTGACAGCACAGCCGGGCTCACTCGTCATCCTGGTAGAGGACAATGAAGACGGTGTTGTCCGCTCTGGAAACACTCTTTCAGGCGGTGAAGGGTTCGTGATTTCATTGTCATTGGCCCTGGGCCTGTCCAGCCTCGCAGAGAACAGCATCAGCGTGGATACCCTCTTCATTGATGAAGGATTCGGAACACTCAGCCAGGAGTGGCTCAACAGCGTGATGTCTGCATTGGAGAAACTGAACTCCTCCAGCGGCAAGCACGTCGGCATCATCTCCCACATAGAGGACCTCCAGAAAAGAATCCCTACCGTGATAGAGGTCAAGAAAAAGAACGCCACCACCAGCGAAGTCTTCGTCCGCGATGCACAATCTTAGTTCAATGATTTCCAGTCGCCGCAAGGGACTTTCACGGTTTTTGTCTTTTTGCCGCAGCGGACGACAATGCTGTCTGAACCGGATGCGTTCAGGATATAGACGCTCTTTCCACGACGTGGCACGTCAATGACGGCATTGTCCTGATATACGGCGATTATGAGTTCCTTATCGCTCTCCGCCTCGATGACAGGGTAGCCGAGTTCAGGATGATGCGGACGGAATTCGCTCTTGAGCAGAGTCTCACGATGATCGGAAGCGAACTTCATCCATTTTCTCATGACGTCAAGCTGTTCTTGCGGAATGTTCCTCAGCATTGTCGAGTATTGTACGACTCCGAAAATGGAGTTGATGATCGCTCTGCCCACATTCTCCGGAGTTTCGGAAATGTTCCATTCCAACATGTCTGAATGGACAGCCGTAGAACCGCTTGTCAGCCTGAGGGAGGCGATTCTCATCCTGTTGTCTTTCGCGTTGCCCGGGCAGTCTGCTGCACGGAACATGTTGCCGTACTGTCTGATGGCAGGACCTATGTACTGCTGTCTGAACTCAATGAGAACCTCCGGTTTGATGGCTCTCAGAGCGGATGAGACTTCCTTCATCAGCACGTTCACGGCTTCGCTCAGATTCATGATGTCACGTCCGGCATATTTCTCTTTCACCGCCGGATCCTCTCCATGGAATCTGAAGCTGTCGATGAAATCGAGTTTGAATCCGTCCAGGTTCCAGTCTTTCAAGGCATTGACATACAAATCCACCAGATGTTTCCTGACCTCAGGGAAACGAGGGTCAAGCACGCCGCAGCTGCTGACCCGGTCATTGTAGAGGTACTTTCCCTCAAATTTCTTGTAGGTGTCGCTATGCCACCCGACGTATGGGACACTGTACCAGACAAGATATTTCATTCCGAGATCATGAACTGCCGAAACGTGGGCAGCCATATCAGGAAATTTCTGGGGAGCCGGTCTCCAGTCTCCGCAAAAAGCATAACCTCTGTTTCCGTCAGTCGTCTGCCAACCGTCATCAAGAATTACGGTTTTCATTCCGAGATCCGCCGCAATACGGCACTCCTGTTCAATCGCTTCGGCATTTACGTTCTGGTGGAACTGGTACCAGCTTGAATACAACGGCTCAAATGCGGACTCATTCACAGGAAACGACTCGTAGCCATTCACCCGGCTCATCCAATCGGACGCCTCGCGGATGCTTTCCGACCAGAATACAGGTCGCTTGTCAAGCAGGATTTTAGTTTCATAATGCTTGGCAGGAGCTTCACTTTCCCTGAAGAAGCGCAGTTCAGAGCAGATTGCGCAACCTTCTTCCATTATGCCGAGTACGGCATCTACCTTGCGGAGCACCTCTGAGCAGGCGATTGTCAGGTAATTCGTATTATTGTCATCAAAATACTCATAGAGAGGCATCCTGTAGGCGAGTGAACTGCCGGCATTGGTTAAGCCCCAGAAAGGATCCAGGTGTGTGCCGCAATGCAAGTCCGGACTCCAGAAGTTGAAAACACCTTTCTGCGGGAAAGTGAAATATACATTGAATTTTGCCGGCGGTGCCTCTGTCTGTGCATCCATCGAAATGCTGATTATTTCTTTTCCTCCGTCATTTTCCAATGATGCGGTAAATTTCCAGTCCCCTGGATTATCGGAGACGATCACAATCTCATCCACGAGCGAACTGCTCAATACGGGGGCTACAATTGTTCCCTTGGAAGCGAAAGGATTGCCCGTCCAGGTGCTTTGGGCGTATGAAGCGCAAACAGACAGAGCTGATAATGCAATTGTGAGTATGTGTTTGTACATATTGGCTGTTTTGAATTAATCTTGTGGAGCGTCATTGTATGCCCTGTATTCGCCCTTCATTACGTTAAGGGTTTTCGGGAGCCAAACCTTGTAGCGGGTGGATTTGTCCCAAGTATTGCCTGCGGATGCGAAGTCGCAGAGGTGGATCTGGCGTGGCTTGCCGTTGCCTTCCAGATCTGCTCCGGCTACCATCGGGGCTGTAAAAGACATCCACGCGAAATCGTTGCCTTCTGCCGGGGTCAGGGCGACGCTGCCGTCCTCTGAAGATTGGATTACCACGCATTCATCCACGAAACCGTCATTGAAACGGGAATCCCTTGCAAACACTATAGGACCACGCACAACAGCCTGATGCCCATTAAGTTCCAGCAGATGCGGAGTAAGGTCAAGAGACAATTCAATGCGGTCACCCTTCTTCCATTTGCGGTCCACCTTTGCGTATTCACCGGCAGGAAGATTGTCAAGACTGATGTTCAATGTATCAGAGCCGCTGATCAACTTTGCCGTAGTCGTCTTGCTCCATTGAGGGATCCTCAGCGCCAAAGTGAATTCAGCCGGTTTGGCCGGAGAGAGTTCTATGGAGATGTTTCCGGAAACCGGATAATTTCCACAGACTTTGATGCTCATGGAGTAGCGTTTGTCCAGGGAAATCTCTGCCTCGGAATCTCCATAATGGTTTATCTTGAGGCAATCGCTTTCTGTCAGATATGCGAGAGCCGGAATCATCGCGAAGGCACGGGGACCATTGGCATTGCAGCAGTTTATATTCATGTGGCACTGCTTCTCCCCTTCCACTCTCCAGCCCTCAAGCGGGGTATATTTGGCGATCTGGCTGCCGTCACACTTCATCGAACCGAGAATGGCATTGTAGAATGTCTTCTCAATCTGGTCAGCATAGCGGGAATCTCCGCAGAATTTCAGAAGCCTGCTGCAAAGCTGCATCCATGTGAATCCGACGCAGGTCTCCATAGTGTGGTAAGTCGGAACGGTCTGGAGAGCTTTTCCGCCGTACCAGCACTCGATCGAACTGCCTGAACCAGCGATGTTTATTTCTTCCTCGATTATGTGTGAAACGCTCTTGCGCACGGCCTCGTAATAAGCTTCGTTTCCGGTCACTTTGTAGTATTCGAGCAGTCCTTCATAGCAGGACATCATTTCGTATGCCTTGGCGCCGTTCTCGTATGAAAACCATTTTGTATCAGGATGCGGAAAGCGCAGAGCCACAGGAATATCGGAACGGCTCACCAGTTTCGGGCCATCCGGACTTTCCCACTGCGAGACAATGTCTGTCGCGAAATCGAGGTAGCGTTTGTCTCCGCTTATGTTGTACAGTTTCATGATTGGTTCAAGCACGGAAGAACTTGCCATGCCTCTGTATAAGCCACATTTTACAATCTTGGCATTCTTGGATTTGAGCTGAGAAATGAGGTGGTCAGCCACACGCGATGCAGCAGAAAGAGCACGAGTATCTCCTGAGAGTTCGTACCACGAGAGCAGTCCCAACATTGTGTATTTCCTTCCCCAGATGTCCCAATCTTTCAGCTGAGCTTCAGGAGCATAGTTTCCGATGTAGCCGTCAGGGCTCTGGGTTTCGATGATCTGTCCGACAGAAGCGGCAATCTTTTCATAAAGTGCCGCGTTGCCGGTGTAGCGGTATGTCTCGATTGCGCCCAAGGTCCATTTTCCCCAGAACTCACTTTGCCATCGCCATGTTTCAGTCCTGTGGCGGAAAGGTTCCACAAGTGCATCGACATCCTGTTCCATAACGCGATGACTGATGCAGTCGTCGATTCTTCCGCCTACATGTCCATTGATTTTCACCGACTTCACTTTCAGTTCCGCAGTCTTTGCGCGGCCGATATTTCCTCCTGCACAGATGGAGCAAGCGAAAATTGCGAACAATGTGCTCAAGACAAATGCCCTGACGCTAAGATTGTTTTTCATATTCAATGATCGTTTTATAAATTTCAGAATGGCTAATTTACGAAAAAAAGCCGAGTACCGGTAGTCTGACACTTTAGAATCCGAAAAAAGGTTAAAAATATTTGATAGAGTTCACCTATGATTCTAAAGACTTCGTCAATGGGCAAGCGGCCCGTCTATTATGTTCAGAAGAGTTACCGCAACGAAGACGGTAAGCCTTCCACCAAGTACTTAGAGACGGACAGGCGGTCAGCCACGGCGGACGTGGCCAACCCACGGCCTCGGGAAGTGGGAGGTGCCTGCCGGATACAAGTTCTCGCGACAGTGAGGACGCAGGAGACGGCAGGAGGACCGAACGGAGCAACGCGGAGTGAGTTCCGCCGCTGCTGCCTGACTGTCGATGTGACACTGGTCTGAAGAGCACATCGAAGACGGCAATGGTGTCAAGCGTGACGCATCGAAGCCCGTAATAATGCTCCTTATGCGTGAAGGCACGGGGCATGCGTCAAGCCACGTAGGCAGAATCGCCTCTTTTGCCTACGTCATTGGACTCACGTGTGCAAATACGGTCTTTCTGCGCACGTCATGCAGTTTTTGAACAGTCACGGGGGCAAATCAGGCCTTTTTGCCCCCGTAACAAAAATCACGTGATAAATAAGTCTAATTAAGCATCTGCAAATACGGGCAAAAACACGTAGGAACACATCAGACCATGTCCTTACAATCTCGATTACAAGCAGCCCATGCTGCGATTTGGATACCACCTCCTATTTTGGAATGCCTATCTCCAAGAGGAGGCGACTCAGAATCCTCAACTTGTCCGTGAGAACCCGCCTCTCTACGGACAAATCATCATTTTACTCAACTTGTCCGGAAAACGCCGCTTTTCACGCACGGTGATATTCTTTTATGCCAATACCAGGCGATAGAAGTCGTTGACAAGTCCAGGAATGATGTCATAGCCTACCGTCCGCGCCAAAGTGCCCTCATTCATATAGCAACGCTTGTTGACTTCGATCATCAAGGATTTGTAATCAATCGGTTTCTTGGGAGTTATCGAGTTTGAATATGGATTGTTCAGGCCTACCTTAAATCCGGCGCGATCAAACAGGTGCGTCGCCTTGTCGATCATCTCCTGCTCAGGCTTGCTTGCATCGTCATTATAGCCGATGCAGATGTCGATGTCGGCGAGATCCGAAGGAAACGAGTGGCAGTCTATGATGAGCGAGCCGGGAGCCAACTCAGAGGAAAGGCGCGAGATGAATCCGTGATATTCATTCATCAAGGCGGTCCGCCCGGAAATCAGGCGGCGGCAATCGCCGAACCTTTCGTAGAGGATGCCTTGGCCGGCGGCATTCAATCTTTCCGACAGCTACAACCTTATCGAAGCGGCCATGGATGTGAAGGCTCAAGCAGATGAGAATCTTAGAGTTACAGAGAATCGTTATCACGCATCCATGTGTCCTCTCTCGGATTATCTTGATGCGCAGTTCCAGTGGCAGCAGGCCAGGAGTAATCTTATCGAGGCGTTCACGCAGTCCCGTATCGCCGAGACGGATTACCTGATGGCTACCGGCCACCTGGTGAACGAGACGGTCTTCGCAAAGTGACGGGACGGATCCGATCAGTGAACAGCTTATCGAATATACCCATGCTTTATCAGGTCTTCTCTTGATCTGACGGGGAATGTGTAACCGTCACGGAGCAGGAACAAGTTGTCTGAAACCTGAATGATCGCTTCGTACAAATGGTCAGATACGATGATCCCTTTATTTGCTTTCTCCTCCCGGATCAGCGACTGCATCTTCTCGACATGAATAGGGGCGATGTTGGAGAAAGGTTCGTCCAGGATGCAGAAATCAGAGGGTGACTTGATGATGATGAACATTTCAGCGACACGAGCCTCGCCACCGGATAATTCCCGAAACTGTTTCTTCTGAAAGGTATGGAACTTGGGATCAAACGACACCAAGCCGTCATATTCAACATCATACAGTCTGAAGGCTTCGTCCAAGGTCATCCTCGGCGGCATGAAGAGATTCTGCGGAAGGTACTTGACCCTGTCGCCGATATGCCCATAGTCAGTACTTTGCTCATCGTTGAACCTTACGAAGATGTTCTGTGGCTTTATGCCTCCCATAATACATTTGAACAGGCACGATTTTCCCGTACCGTTCCTCCCCAGGACACCCGTCACCTTGCCGCGTTCCGATGTGACGAAAGCGCTTTGAAGCACCGTTAGTTTTCCGAATTCAAGGTGCACGCTGTCAACAAGCATTCTATTTATCCTATCTGATGACATTGCCAACACATATTGAAAAGGTTAATAGCGCGACGAAGACCACGAAGTCAACAACAAACGGAATAGAATAATATTCAGTTCTGCTGATCCCCAGATTCAGATAGAAATAGATGGTCTGCCCTCTCTGGAAGGACTTGAACAAATACCAGATGACAGGGATAAACAGCAGCTTCAGCAGAACGAATGTGGGAGTCAAGGTAGGATCAAAGACGCACAGTCCGGCAGCGGTGAATGAATATGCCGCTGACACAAGGTACACCGCTTTGGCATACCGGGCCGACAACTTGATTTTCCGGAAGATATTCATAGATCCATCAATAAAGTTACGCATAGGCATCAAAACGACCGTCGTCGTCCGGATAGTCATCTTCATCAGAATCCACATCCTCGTCATCAGCATCAAAGGCAGGAATATGGACTTTCTCCATTTCAGACGCGTATTTTGTGAGACATCCTTCTGTGTAAGCAGCGACGGCATCCGACTGTCCTTGGGCATACGCCTTCTGAAGATACTCAAAAGCGCGGTCTTCCCCCTCCTCCATCTGACGGATTCTGTCAATCGTCGGCCCGTCCAACTTTAACAATTTGTAACGAATATGGAAATCTTCTTTATTCAAGTCAATCGAAAAATACTCTTGGGTTAATCTCGGCCAGCGTTCGCCATTCAGTTCCTCATTCCGCAAGCAAGGTTTTCTTCTTGCTCCACTTAAACGATTACGTTTTCAAATGCCGCCGCCCATTCTATCGGATCCACTTTCAACTACTTTCTGCCATTCATTATCAATCATCTGTAAATTTAAGAATTTTCGGGGAATAACCTATAATTTGTTTTTGGGGCTCACCTGCAAATATCCTATCTTACCAAAGTCCGTGAACTCCTTGAATCTCATCCTGATGCTGCGACATTCGCCGCACAACTTAAAGCCGCATATCCGACCCTGCCTGGCGCAGAAGGTGTAGATGCTCTTGCACAGGCACTTTGCAAATAGTATTTTGAAATACTATTGTCGGTCGTTTCTCTTCAGAGCCGCCCATTTGTTACAGTGATCCCTTCAGCACTCGGATTATTACCCGAGGCGTTGTGATCACTTGCGCTGAATATGGAGCTGTCGCTTAAATCCTACCAAGGTTGCCTCGTGCGCAGACCGAACCCTCCTGCTCACGAGACAACCTTAGCCAGCTATCCCGTGAGCAATTGGGGCTATCCTTGCTCACTGGAGAACATGGCTGGTCAGCTTTTTTCGGGACGCGCCCTCACATTGGGAGGGAATATGGTCACCGAACCGCGGAGTCGTTCCTCTTGAAGCACTGAATTAAAGGCATCGGCGAGAGACCGTGAAGCGTCTTTGAGGTGTTCTATCATCTCGTCACGGTTCGTACTGAGAGCCAGATCCGCTATCGCCAATGAGCGTATCATCGCGAGAACTGACTGCTCGTTTCCTCCCCACAGCGTCGTTGACATCGACAGCATAGCGCTCTGGATGATGTCCATCGACACCATCGGATCTTTCCAGACATTGATGTCTGTATTGAACTTCAACTGGCCGTCTCCATCCTGCAGCACTTCCAAAATTCTTTTCATAATTACTTAATGTTTAGTTGTTTGACATATAATCCCAGGCTCCTGCCCAAGACTTGATCTTTCATATTCTTATCCTTCGTAAGTTGGCATACGCTTCCCGTAAAAACGCATAATCTCCCGTCCGCGGACCATCGCTCTCCGTCACCCAACGTCACCCAACGTCGCCCACCACCGCTCACCACCGCCCACCACCGCGGACGGTCGCTTACCATCTTCCACTCTCCCGTTACCACCCTTTTTATCGTCCGCGAGAAAAAGGAACCCTCAAACGCTGGATCAGAGTCCTGTCACTGCGGCGCATGCGCACCAAGAGGAAACAACGAGTCCACTTCATATTGCGACAACCCAAGAACACGCCGGATCTGGCCATTGGAGGAGCGGTAGTCATAGCGGAGTCGTTTCGCCAAATCGATTTTCTGAGCTTGGCTCAACTCCTTGAGGCTGCTGACACCATAGGCTGACTTGACATATTTCCATAGTTGCGTAAACAACTCAGTGTCAGTTAGGAATTCCCCGTCATCCAAGTCTTTCGCAATCTCTTCATAGGCTTCGACATCCTCGCTGACCATCCAGAAATAATGATGTGCGTCGCGGAACATCGCCATTCCGAGTCTTATGTCGCAGTACGAAGGCGGTGCGATGTGTCCATTGATCACAAGATAGTCTCCCGGGAGATGCGGATTTCGCCCCTTGAACATTCTTCGGGCCGCTCTATCTTTCAGATCAGACAGCCTTGCATCGGGCAAAAACCGGCAGAAATAGTACGGTCCGGTACCCCACGGGTAAGAGAACGGGGTGCATTCCGGAGTCACGACGTATCCGTTGCGATTGACATAGACAATGGTGTTTCTCAATGCCTTGAGATCCGGAACAGGCTTGAGGCTCATCTGGAATCGAGCAGATAAAGCAGACTCATACCTTGTGGCCATGTACCTGCTTAACCGTTTGCGGAACAGCTCGAAAAAAAGCCTTGTCCCAACTTCGGATCCACATATGACAATGTGCAGATGGTTGCTCATAACCTCAAAGGCCACGACAGCCAGTCCCGGCACTTCCGCCAGACATCTCGCCATCAGATTCATCACGTAACGATAGTCGTCATCGTCTCTGAACAGCAGTTCCGTCAAGTTCCCCGGAGTGTAAAGATGCCACCAATCTCCATGACCAAGAAAGGAGACTGCGCACTTCTTCTCAGCGTCCGCATAAGGAAGTCGTTTCATAATCTAAGCAGTTTGCTTCGTGCGAGTTGTAGCACTGTCTACGCGCGAATGGTTATTCATACATTCTCACGTTCCCTCCAGTGTCCCAGATCACGTGAGAAATCTTTCTCGTAAGCCGCAAGCTATTCATTCTCCGTTATATACAAAAAGCGAGTCAGGTGCGATATAACCCAACTCGCTTTGCGGATTCCATGCTCCGCGGCATTCAGTCTTCCGATAGCGTCCATAAGCAAAAGCCCTGCATAAATCACATCCGTGACAGCAAAAGTGCCGAACTCTGCGTGAACATCTATCTTGAGTACGTCGGCAGGGCGTTCAACTCCCGACGGTCGTACCACAATAGCAAAGATATGAATATAATCTGATAATCCAACCGTCATCCAAAGAAAAAACACCATTCATTCTTTATGAATATGTTCCCGTAGGCTCTGCCATGTCTCCAACCCTATTCCTCGCCATCAGTTATCGATCATTCTCCTCACAACGTACTTCCTAACACCTTCTTCGTGAGCGGAAAGACCTGTTCTGCGCACGGGAGGGTCTGCCAAGGCTGTCTCATGAGCGAAAAGGCCCGGTTCGCTCACAGGAGGACTGGCCAAGGCTGTCTCGTGAGCAGGAAGGTCTGGTTTGCTCACGGGAGGGTCTGCCAAGGCTGTCTCGTGAGCAGGAAGGCCTTGTTCGCGCACGGGAGGGTCTGTCGAGGCTGCCTCGTGAGCAGGAAGGCCTGTTCTGCTCACGGGAGGGTCTGTCGAGGCTATCTCGTGAGCAGGAAGGCCTGTTCTGCGCACGGGAGGGCCAGCCAAGGTTGTCTCGTGAGCAGGAAGGCCTGGTTTGCTCACGGGAGGGCCGGCCAAGGTTGCCGCGGGAGCGAAGATCGGATTTCCGCGCACGAAAGTTTCGGATTCCGGGGCTTTTGTTGTAAATTGCGGACGAAAGCATTAAGAAAAACACTATCTTCGCATCAATGAGAATCATCGGAAATATTCTTTGGCTCATCTTGGGCGGGCTGCCGGTCAGTCTGGGCTACTTCATCGCCGGACTTCTGTACTGCGTGACCATCATCGGGATTCCGTTCGGCTACCAGTTGTGGAAGTTCGGAGTGTTCTCGCTATGGCCATTCGGAACCGAGGTTGTGGACGGAAACAACGCCGGAGGCTGCCTCAGCATATTCATGAATGTGCTTTGGATCCTGCTGGGGTGGTGGGAGATCGCCGCGACGCACCTCGTCTTCGGTCTTATCTGCTGCATCACCATCATCGGCATCCCTTTCGGTCTCCAGCACTTCAAGATGGCTCTCCTCTCGCTCACCCCATTCGGCAAGACCTTCAGAAAAGGATAGTCGCCCTCCGGGTCAGCGGGATTCCGCGCGGGTTGAACGGCCTCTTCCTCCGGCAAAACCTAAAAAAGGTTAGCCACCCAAGGTCAGCGGGATTCCGCACGGGTTGAACGGCCACGTCCTTCGGCAAAACCTAAAAAAATGGTTAGCCATCCAAGGTCAGCGGGATTCCGCGCAGGTTGAACGGCCTCTTCCTACGGCAAAACCTTCAGAAAGAGGCAGAACGCATTCGGTGGAACCGGCTTCAGCGCTTAAGAGCTGCTCGCCAAAGTTGCCCGACCATAATAATCCGGCCATGATATACCATAACAATCCGGCCATGATAGAGAGAGATTTGCCGTCACTGGAATTGGCGGAGAGAATCAAATGACACAATGACTTTTAGTAAGCATCAAGGATTACCAAATAAGCGAATATGTACACACTTTACTCATTGACTTCGGAGCTGCACAGCGAGCCGGTGGCGGAGCCTGCGGACGAAAGATTCATTCAGGACATTGAGAAGGCGCTCGGCGAGGCGTTTGAGTTCGGCAGCACCGACTTTTCCGAATATTCCAGGACACGGAACAACATCATCTACGTCAGGACCGGAGGGACGGAGGGAATATTCAAAAGCATCTTCTGCAAGGAAGGGTCTCTGAATATTCCTGACGGCATGCCAGTCAGGCTGCTTACCAGCGGGAAGAGCAACTCCCTTGCCGCGTCGATGGAGATCCTATCGTTCCTGAACCGGGCCGGATGGCCGGGAGAAATCCTTCACGGAAGCGCGGAGGAGATCGCCCTCAGGCTCCGAGGCGGCTTCACGAAGGGCGGAAAAAGCCATGTGAAGGAATATGACATGGGCCGCATTCTGGAAGGTTATAAGGTGGGAGTTATCGGGAAGCCTTCCGACTGGCTGATTTCCAGCGACGTAGACTATGCCGTGGCCAAGGAGAGGCTCGGCGTCGAGATTGTTGACATCGACATCAACGAACTGGTGGGGCTGGCCGAAGAGCCTGACCGCAAATGGCTGGAAGGGCTGAAACTCAACCCGCCTAACAAGCCGAAGTTCGGGAAGAGCATCTCAGGAAAAGACTTCAGTGGCTCAATGGACATCTACTGCGCCATGAAGACGCTGGTGGAGAGGTACGGGCTGGCCGGGGTGTCACTCCGCTGCTTCGACCTGCTGACAGCCCTCGGCAACACCGGCTGCACGGCTCTGGCAATCCTGAACAGCCAGGGGGTCGTGGCCACGTGCGAGGGAGACATACCCACGCTCCTGTCAATGTGCATCGCCCACCAGAAGTTCGGAATCTCCGGCTTCCAAGCGAACCTTTCACGCATCGACGGCGACAAGATGCTGTTCGCCCACTGCACCGTTCCTCTGAACATGGTGGAGGAATATTCCTACGACACCCACTTCGAGTCGGGAATCGGCGTGGCGGTCCATGGAGTGCTGCCCGCCGGAGCCGCAAGGATATTCAAACTCTCTCCGGATTGCTCGGAAATGTTCCTTGAAGATGTGGAAATTCTTGAAAACCAGTACAATGATTGCCTTTGCAGGACGCAGATACTGGTGGACGCGCCAGGACTCGCGGACTACTTTCTCCGCTCCCCCATCGGGAACCACCACGTAATCATTCCCGAGCGGCGGCAATAGCTACGGCACCGCATCGGCTACTGAGCATCGATCACTGAGCCTGTAGAGCGACTTCATCCGCCAGCCACCGGCCTACGAAGCGGTCTTCCGCAACGCCCTGACCGTCTGGAATTCGTAGGAGGAGTTGGCTGACTTAAAGGCACCATCTACGAAGCGGTTTTCCGCAACGCCCTGACCGTCTGGAGCAACACGCTGAGAATCACCAGGGAAATGCCCATGTAGAAGGAGGCGTTCAGCTCGCGGGCCTCTCCGAAGGCGAGGAAGGCGATTATGACGGTGTAGCAGGGTTCAAGATTGTAGGTAAGGTTGACGGTGAACGCAGACAGTTTCCTCAACACGATGATCTGCAGGAGGTAAAGACCGACCGTGCAGAACAGCACCAGACACAGCATCCACCACAGGTTCGCACCTGTCGGGTAGACCATCACCGGCTGCGTCGGAGGATAGATCAGAAGGTAGACAGGGATGATCACGGTGACACCCGCTTGATAACTACTGGTTTACAGGTCATAGTGCAGACTTTAATGTGCACCGACGCAATCTGGCTGTGTAGTCAACTCGTATATAATTACCTTTCTTTTTATGCTGGCGTGAAAGAATGTTAATCTAAAAGAGAAAGCACAATGGCATTGTTGGGCAGGGCAGTTTGTTGCTTGGCCCAATGTGGTATGTGGCTTCTCGTTTTCTTGCGGAGAGTGTCACTGTCCGACCGACACACTCTCGATCCTTATCTTGAAAGTCCCGGACGGAGCCTGGACATCCACGATCTCGCCCTCTTTCCGTCCCATCAGCGCCGCACCAATCGGGGACTTGCAGGAAATCTTGCCTTCTTCAAGGTTCATCTCGTGCGGGCTCACAATGGTATATGTCATTCTGGCATTGGAGGCCATATTCGTGAACTCCACCTTGCTGAGCAATGAAATCTGATCTTTCGGCAATGCCGAAGTGTCGATGATCCTTGAATATTGCAGGACTTTCTGCAGGAAACGTATCCTGCTGATGGCCTTGGCCTGAGCCCTTCTCGCCGAGCGATATTCAGCGTTCTCGCTCAGATCCCCCTGCGCGCGTGCGTCCGACAGATCGTCCTTGATCCGAGGATATTCAACATCAATAAGATGATTAAGTTCCGCGACAATCTGGTCGTAGCGTTCCTTAGACAGATATTCCATATACCATTGTTTGATAAGTCAGGGCAAATGTACGAAAAACTATCCTTTTTAGCTCCCCGCTCAACTTTTTTTGTTTGTCCGGCGGAGCACCCTTCCTACCGGACAAACGAACTCAATCCGGCATTTTCTCCGGGGAAAGCCCTTTTTTCCGGACAAACGAATTCAATCCCATGCTTCCTCCGGTGAAAGGCCATTCCACCGGACAAAACATAAGAGAGGGTGAGGCATATTAAAAGGTAATTATATACGAGTTGACTACTCTTACACATTACGTCTGTTCCCATTGAAGTTTGATCGCATTTCGCTGTCCCAAGTATAACCATTCTCCCCCGAACTTAGCTTTTCCTAAAGATTTTTCTGGAACTCACTCACCCACGCATGCTTACATTCCTTATACATTTTCTGAATCCTCTCATCCCGCCAACTGTACTTTACGGCAGTTATCAAATTTTCAAAATTCATTTCGTTCATTATTTTTCGGACTTATGCACTTTAGGCTTGCTCGTAATAAAGGCGCCACTTATGTGACCTTGTTATGGATTGCAAGCCAAAAGTGGATAGTCGCTGACATCAATGA
>OJKP01000955.1_pt1 | contig 18480 bp, 18 predicted proteins | sample 1596521 | NCBI WGS metagenome assembly OJKP01 (sample SAMEA4350130, study PRJEB24818) | metagenome | biome: human; feature: gut; material: faeces | place: Denmark | collected 2013-09
CTCACAACGACACCCCCCTTCGCAGCCACGCGGCACTCCCCTCCCGCCGCATCCCGCAGTCGCTCGCAGCCCTGACCCTCACCCTTGTAATTCCCGACGGCATTCTCATCACGCACGAGCACATCGACCATGTCCGAGGACTTGTGACGCTCGCCAAAAAATGCCCCGCCCCGCTGTATGCGACGTTCGGCACCGCGGCGGCGATCCAATACCCCGAGCCGCGCCTGCGCGCCTTTGCCGCGGGCAAAGAGTTCACGATCAAGGACCTGTACGTCCGCTCGTTCCGCACGTCGCACGACGCGAAAGAAAGCGTCGGCTACCGCATCGAGAGCGACGCAGGCTCGCTCGCCGTGCTGACGGACACGGGCTTTGTCACCGACGAAGCGCACGATGCCGCCCTCGGCGCGGACATGCTGCTGCTCGAGTCGAATCACGATGTCGTGATGCTCAAAAACGGCGGCTACCCCTATTATCTCAAGCAGCGCATCCTGAGCGAGTACGGGCACCTGTCGAACGACGCCGCGGCGGAATTCGCCATCGAATGCGTCCGCGCGGGCACGAGCGACATTCTGCTCGCGCACTTGAGCGACGAGAACAACTCCCCCGAGCTTGCCGAATACACCGTCGGCCGCGCGCTGCAATCGAGCGGGCTGAGCGTCCGCCTTGCCACCGCGCCGCGCGACACCATCAGCGAGGTACACATATGCAGAAGATCACCGTCCTTTGCGTCGGAAAACTGAAGGAGACCTTCTACGAGCAGGCCGTCAAGGAATATGAAAAGCGCCTTTCGCGCTGCTGCAAGTTAGAGCTTTTGGAGCTGCCCGAGCAGCGCCTCGGCGACGAGCCGAGCGAGGCGGAGATCCGCCAGGCCCTCAAAAAAGAGGCCGCGCTCGTCGAGCAGAAGCTTCCCAAGGGCGGCTCGCTCATCGCCATGTGCATTGAGGGGCAGGAGATGAGCAGCGTAGCGCTTTCGCAGAAAATGCAGCAGCTCGCCGCGCGCGGCGCGTCGCAGCTGACGTTCCTCATCGGGTCGAGCTTCGGCCTTGACGAGGACTTAAAGAAAAAAGCCGACCTGCGGCTCTCGATGTCGCCGATGACATTTCCGCACCACTTAGCGCGCGTGATGCTGCTCGAGCAAATCTACCGCGCCTACCAGATCGAGGCCGGAACCAAATACCACAAATGACTCATCATCAATATAAACAATATAAAGGAGGACACCGCCCATGTCGGATGAAGTGAAGCTCACCTGGGGCAAGACAGAAAACGACCTTTTGCAGCGCTGGCCCAAATCCGCCGACGGCACGCCGGAGGAGCCCGCGCTTTTGACCGTCGCAATGGACACGAACGCCGAGACGGACATGCTCTGCGCCATGCTCCGCTCGTATGACATCCCCGTGCTGCGCAAGTACGAGGGCGAGGGCTCGTTCGGCAAGATCGTGCTCGGCATGCCCGGCAGCGGCACGTGGCTCTATGTGCCGTCCTCGATGCTCGAGGACGCGAAAAATCTGATCCGCCCCATTGATGAAATTCCGGAACAGGAGGACATGCAATGAATTACCGTCAGGAATATGAAAAGTGGCTCGCCTCCCCCGCGCTGAGCGAGGACGAGAGAAACGAGCTCAAGGCCATCGCAAACGACGAAAAGGAGATTGAAAACCGCTTCTACGGTCCGCTCGAATTCGGCACGGCGGGCCTTCGCGGCACGATGTACGTTGGCCTTCACAACATGAACCGCCACGTCATCCGCTGGGCGACGCAGGGCTTTGCCAACGTCATCCGCGCTGAGGGCGAAGAGGCCATGAAAAAGGGCGTCGCCATCTGCATGGACTGCCGCAACCACTCGATGGAGTTTGCGCGCGCCGCGGCCTGCGTCATGGCGGGCAACGGCATCACCGTCAAGCTCTTTGAGTCCCTGCGCCCGACGCCTGAGCTCTCGTTCGCCGTGCGCGAATACGGCTGCGAGGCGGGCATCAACGTCACCGCGTCGCACAATCCCAAGGAGTACAACGGCTACAAGGTCTACTGGTCGGACGGCGCGCAGCTGCCGCCCCAGCACGCCGCAGCCATCGCAAAGGAATTAGAGCACATCGACATTTTCACCGGCGTCACGTCGATGGACTTTGACGAAGCCGTCAACAAGGGCCTCATCACGATGCTCGGTGAGGACTGTGACAAGCGCTTCATGGCAAATGTCATGAGCATGGTCAACGACTATGAGACCGTCAAAAAGGTCGCCGACGACTTCAAGCTCGTCTACACGCCCTTCCATGGCTGCGGCCACAAGCTCGTGCCCGAGGCGCTGACGCGTCTTGGCATCAAGCACCTTTTATGCGTGCCCGAGCAGATGGTCATCGACGGCAATTTCCCGACCGTCGTGTCCCCGAACCCCGAGAATCCCGAGGGCTTCTACCTCGCCATTGACCTCGCCAAGAAGAACGACGTCGACTTCATCCTCGGCACCGACCCCGACAGCGACCGCGTCGGTATCATGGTGCGCAACAAACAGGGCGAGTTCGAGCCTGTCACCGGCAACCAGACGGGCGTGCTGCTGCTCGACTATCTGATCGGTGCGATGAAGCGCGCGGGCAAGCTGCCCGCGAATGCCGCCGCGCTCAAGACTATCGTCACGACCGAGATGGCGCGCGCCGTGGCGGAGGCGAACGGCCTCGACTGCTACGACACGTTCACGGGCTTTAAGTTCATGGCCGAGAAGATGAATGAGCTTGAGGGCGCGGGCAAAAACACCGTCATCTTCTCCTACGAGGAGAGCTACGGCTACATGATCGGCCACTACGTGCGCGACAAGGACGCAGTCACGGCCTCGCTGCTGCTCACCGAAATGGCCGCGTGGTACTACTCCCAGGGCATGACGCTCTTCGACGCGCTCAACGCGCTCTTTGAAAAGTACGGCTGGTACGGTGAAAAGACGCACAACCTCGTCATGCCGGGCTTAGATGGTGCGGAGAAGATGGCCGCTCTTATGAAGTCCCTGCGTGAGACGCCGCCGAGCGAGATCGCGGGCGTCAAGGTCGCGACGTACAAGGATTATTCGGATGGCACCGCGCGCGACGCCGCAAGCGGCGAGGTCACGAAGATCGCGCTCGCAGGCTCGAACGTGCTGCGCTTTGAACTCGCCGACGGCACACATATCGTCGTGCGCCCAAGCGGCACCGAGCCAAAGATCAAGGTCTACATCCTCACCAAGGGCGCAGATGCGCAGGAGCGCGACGCAAACCTCGCCAAATACTCCGCCTGGGTCAACACCCTCGCCTGATATTCCCCAATTCTACCAAAGCAGCAGAGGGCGGCGCGGATCACGCGCCGCCCTCATTCAATTTTAGCCGCACCGCGGCGAAAGGATGACGACACTTTATGACTCTGCTCGCTCTCTACTGGTCCATTATGATCGCCTGCTACCTCCTGGCCTCGCGCCTGCGAAAGTACGCAGAAAAATTCAAATTCGTGGACAAGCTCATGTCGCTTTCCGTTTATGCGCTGGTGCTTTTGATGGGCCTGCGCATGGGCGCAGACGAGGAGGTCACGTCGAGCCTCGGCAGCATCGGCATTCAGGCGCTTTTTGTCACGGTGCTGACTGCTGCGGGCAGCATACTCGGCGCGTTCGCCGTGCGAAAGCTGCTGCACATCGACCGCCACGCCCACCCCGCCGGTGCAGTCGTCAACGAAGCGGAAGCTGTGCACGAAAAGGCCGACGTCTCGGGCGCGAAAATGTCTTTTATCATCCTGCTGATGGTCGTTGTCGGGATGCTGCTCGGTGATCTTGTCATCCGCCGCGTGTGCACCGACCTACCTGCCTTTCAGTCCCGCTCGGGCGACTATCTTGTAGTCGGTCTGTGTATCATGCTGGGGCTCATCGGCTTTTCCATGGGGCTGGACGGCAGCATTGCCCGCATTCTGCGCAACGCGGGGCTCGGCGTCATTTTAGTCCCCATCTTCGCCGTGCTCGGCACGTTGCTCGGCGGCGCGGTCTATGCCGCGCTCTCACCCATGACGCTGCGCGAGGGACTGGCCATCAGCGCAGGCTTCGGCTGGTACACGATGGCCCCGAGCGTCATCGCAAGCGCGGGGCACACGATGGCGAGCGCGGTCTCGTTTCTGCACAATGTGCTGCGCGAGATGCTCGGTATCATTCTGCTGCCCGTCATCGCGGGCAAGATCGGCTATATCGAGGCCATCACCATCCCTGGCACCGCCTCGACTGACGTGTGCCTGCCGATCGTCGAGCAGGTGTGCAACTCGGAAACGGTCGCCTACTCGTTCTGTACCGGCATGCTGATGTGCATCACCTCCGCAGCGCTGGTGCCGATCATCATCGGCGCGTAAAAAATCACCCCGCAATGCACGGAAGAAATCATAAAGGGGAGTTCTCTTGTGATAGAGGGCTCCCCTTTTCGCGTCTTTACACACGGTCAAGCAAGTGCGGTATCGGACGCTCACTGCACTGCCGGGCACTGCCGGCCTTCGTGGTCGATGGTATAGTCACAGGTGAGCAAGATCTTCGAAATCGGTACGATCTTATACCCCTCGGCGAGCAGGTAGTCGAGGATATCCGGCAGCGCCTCGGGCGTATGCTCGCCCGCATTGTGGAACAGCACGATCGACCCGCTCTGTACCTTGCCCGTCACACGCTTCGTGATCTCACCCGCCGAGATGCCCTTCCAGTCGAGGGAATCCCCACTGGCAGCACTTGGAAACGCCTGTCGTGCCTCGCTTCATGACCTCCGCTGACTGTCTTCTTTCCGCCTATTCATAGCCCACCGCTGAACATGCCCAGAATCAATTCCATATTAGTAAAGTGCACCAGACACACAGCAGGAACTGCTGCTGCAGAATTGCGGCAGCAGTTTTGTGAAATTCAATCTGCGTTTGCTCAAATCAGCCAAACAGGAACATACCAGTTTTTTTGATCGACCGGGATCATATCCGGCAGCATGCAGATCACGGCGCCGGTCCCAATCTTCGTTTTCAGATGCGCTACTCCAGCCGAGATGCTGTCAGCATCTGGTTCTTTCTCAATAGGATTCAGCACGCTGAAATTCTTTGCGGCATCCTTTGGCGCAGAATTTTTTTGATCTCTATCGGCGAAACGACACCATCCTGATAAATGATAAGGTCGATCTCCTTCTTGTTGCTGTCACGGTAGAAATACAGCAGCGGCTGAGATTTTCCACTGATTGAGGTAGTTCTTGTAGATCTCAGATACCACCCACGTTTCAAAGAACGCGCCGTCCATCGCTCCCCGCTCTAATGTCTCTGCGCTGGTCCATCTGGTGAGATGTGCGCAGAGCCCTGTGTCCAGAAAATACATTCTCGGAGCCTTGATCACTCGCTTCAAGGCGTTGTTGGAGTAGGGCTGGATCAGTGCCACAATCCCCGAGGACACCAGAATCGAAAGCCACTGCTTTGCGGTTGGTGCCGATTGAGCGAAGCAATTTTGATGCGGTGGAAAAACTCTGGCGTGCGGGTACCATCAGCGCAGCGGAAGCCATGCGTCGTCTGGATTTTTTAGGATTTTCAAGGGTTTCAAGATTTTCTGAAAAATAATACATTTTTACACAGCCTTCAACAGGGTGGCAAAGCCGTCCGGAATAACTTCCGGCCCTGGCTCATACATTCTCGAAGGAGGAAACCCTTATGATTATCAAAAACACTTATTCAACCGTTGACCCTATAGAGCGCTCTGCGCGTCAGGCGGCGATCTGCCGCCGCTGCCTTCTGCTGCTGGCTGCCCGCGCGCAGAGGTGAGGCCGATGGATGCCATTTATGCGCGTCAGTCCATCGATAAAAAGGGCAGCCTTTCGATTGAGGGACAGATCGAACTGTGCCGGAAGTTTACTGTGGACGATGCCCTTGTTTTTTCGGACAAGGGCTTTTCCGGCAAAAACACCAAGCGGCCTGCTTTCGGCGAGCTCATGGAGGCGGTGGAGGCGGGCCGCGTCAAAAAAATCGTCGTGTACCGGCTGGACCGCTTCAGCCGCTCCCTCGCGGATTTCAGCCAGATTTGGGAGCTTCTGCGTAAAAACGATGTCGAATTTCTGTCCGTCAACGAGCAGTTCGACACTTCCTCACCGATGGGACGGGCCATGCTCAACATTGTGATGACCTTTGCCCAGCTTGAGCGCGAAACGACCGCGGAGCGTGTGCGCGACAACTACCATCACCGCGTTTCCCTCGGTGCATGGCCGGGTGGGCCCGCACCGTACGGGTATGCGCTTTCCAAAGCTGAGCTTGACGGGCGCAAGGTCTCATCTCTGATAGCCGATGAAAACGCAAAGACTGTTCTCCACATTTTTGAAGAATATGTCCGGTCTGAAACATCGCTGCGCGCCCTTGCCAAAACTCTGACTGAGCAGGGCATTCACGGCCCCAAGCGCGAGGCGTGGGATAACGTGACTCTGTCCCGTATTCTGCGGAACCCCGTCTACGCGCAGGCTGACGAAGCGGTCTACTGCTATTACCTTGCGCAGGGCATCCAGATCCGCCAGATGCCCGAAGTTTTTGACGGCGTCCATGGCTGTCTTCTGATTGGGAAGCGCGACCGCAGCCGCGGCAAGTACACGAAAAAGGATGAGCAGATGCTCAGCCTGTCCACGCATGGGGGAATCATTCCGTCATCCCTCTGGCTGCGTGCGCAGGACAAGCTCTCCGGACAGATGCAGCTTCCCCGCGCCAACGCGGGTAAATACTCCTGGCTGACCGGTCTCTTAAAATGCAGCAAATGCGGCTATGCCGTCAAGGTCAACTACATAAAGTCGGAGCAACGCTGTAAGCTGGTCTGCTCCGGTCGGTCCAACTTCGGCAGCTGTGATGAATCGATTGATGTAGACCTTAGAGAGCTGGAGACCCATATTGCCAATGAGCTCCAGCGCATTCTCGATGCCTGTCCCGCCGAGCTTCCCTCAGTAAGTGAAGACCACGCGCAGGCGAAAGCTGTTTTGGAAATCGAGCAGAAAATCGATCGTCTGGTGAACGCTCTCGCCGAGAGCAGCGATGTGGCGGTCGTGTATATCTCAAAAATGATTGAAAAACTGCACGCCGAGCGGGAACAGCTCTTACATACCGCCCCGCATTCCTCGTCTCAGATCCGACGGTTGGATTTTTCTCATTCTGTTTTTGACGAGAAAAAATTGATTGCTGCTGAATTTATCGAGCGGATCGAACTCGACGGCAACCATGTCAACATCATTTGGAAGGCCTGATGGGGCTGCACAATTGCGTGCGCTTCATCGGGCTCTTTCATAGTCTGCACCAATTTTTTATCACGCTACAAACATCCGAATAAAGGGTCGTCATACAATTTGCGCTCCTTGCCACGAGCAACAAAAAAGAAGGATTTCAATGAAAAATCGCATTCTGTCCGTCCGCCTCTCAGAGGACGAACGAAATGATCAGTGAGGAGATGAACCGGCTGTGCCAGACGTTATCTTGATCCGCAATCAGTATCCAGACGCAGCAGCTTTGCACCGCGTTCTTGACTATGTGTGCCGTTCCGGAATGATAGGCGGATATGCCGTCGATCCAGTCTATGCGTTCCGTGAGTTTATGCTTGTTAAAAGCACTTCAGCGGATTCCATGATCTTTTCCCGGTCCGCGATTTTCTGCAAGAATGCTTTCCGCGTTCGAACGTGCACATTTACCAGTCTTTCCCTGCCTCCGATGTTAACCGCTTCGGATGCTCCGACGATGACGAATTGCTGCGGATCGATTAAAACCGCGAAAGAGCTGTAAGACTTTTCCTTGCCGCAGGAACCTTTTCAACATTTTCTGCAGCACAAGGCCGAATAGTCCTATTACACACTTTGAATTATGCCGGTTCGGCTGTATTGACAGTCCGCAGCAGGAATGCTACCATGAAATTAAAACTGGGCAAGAAAAGAGGAAAGCGAATGACATTGAATCAATTAAAAGTGGGGAATTCTGCCGTGATCACCACTGTTGGCGGAGATGGAGCCTTGCGCTGCCGCCTGCTGGATATGGGCTTGATCCCGCACACCCGCGTGACATTACAGAAGGTCGCGCCGATGGGTGATCCTATCGAGATCCGCGTGCGCGGCTACGAGCTAACGCTGCGCGTAGAGGAGGCTCAAAAAATCGAAGTGGAGGACGAGCCGAAATGATCTTTGCACTCGTTGGAAATCAGAACTGCGGGAAAACGACTCTCTTCAACGCCCTCACCGGATCCAATCAGCATGTCGGCAACTTTCCCGGTGTCACGGTAGACCAGAAGATGGGAGAGATCATAGATGAAAAAGGCTGCTCCGTGGTGGATCTGCCCGGCATCTACTCCTTGCGGCCCTATACACAGGAAGAGATCGTCTCCCGTGACTTTATCCTCAACCAAAAGCCGGACGGCATCATCAACATTGTGGATGCCACCAACATTGAGCGGAATCTGTACCTGACACTTCAGCTGCTTGAGTTGCGGATACCTATGGTGCTGGCGCTGAACATGATGGATGAAGTGCGTTCCAACGGCGGTTCCATCGACGTGCAGAAGATGAGCGCCTCGCTCGGCATCCCTGTCGTACCGATCGCGGCCGCAAAGGGTGAGGGCGTGAGCGAGCTGGTGAATCAGGCGATTGCTGTGGCTCGGAGCAGAACTCTGCCAAAGGTGACAGATTTCTGCGCGGATGATTCCGCCGTTCACCGCTGCATCCACGCCGTTACGCATCTGATTGCCGATCACGCCGACCGCATCGGTGTGCCGGCTCGCTTCTGCGCAGCAAAGCTGATCGAAGGCGGCGATGACCTTGCCGACCGTCTGGCACTTGATCAAAACGAGCGCGAGTTGCTTGAGCATTGCATCGTGCAGATGGAGAGTGAGGCAGGACTTGATCGCAACGCGGCGCTTGCTGATATGCGCTACACCTTCATTGAAGGCGTGGTGGCATCATCTGTGGTGAAATGCCATGAAAGTCGGGAGCACGCCCGCTCCATGAAGATCGACAGAATTCTCACCGGTCGCTACACAGCCATTCCGACGTTTCTGCTTGTCATGCTGCTGATTTTCTATCTCACCTTCAATGTTATTGGTCAGCGTTTGTCCGACTGGCTGCAAGGCGGGATCGATGGCCTTACCTTTCTTGTAGACCAAGCTTTGACTGCCTATGAGATCAATCCTGTGGTACACAGCTTGATTATTGACGGCATTTTTTCCGGTGTTGGCAGTGTGCTGGTGTTCCTGCCTATCATTGTGACGCTTTTTTTCTTCCTCTCTATCTTGGAAGATACCGGCTACATGGCTCGCGTCGCCTTTGTAATGGACAAGCCTCTGCGAAAGATCGGTTTGTCCGGCCGCAGCATCGTCCCTATGCTCATCGGCTTCGGCTGTTCTGTGCCGGCAATTATGGCAACGCGCACGGTGTCGAGTGACCGTGACCGCAAGATGACGATCCTGCTCACGCCTTATATGAGCTGCTCGGCAAAAATATCAATTTATGCATTTTTTACCGCAGCGTTTTTTCCAACGCACCGCGCGCTCATAATGATCCTACTGTATCTGCTGGGCATTCTGATTGGAATTGCTGCGGCCCTCATCATGAACCAAACCGTGTTCCGCGGAAAGCCTGTGCCTTTCGTTATGGAGTTGCCCAATTATCGGCTTCCGAGCCTCAAGAGCGTTGCGCTGCTGCTTTGGGAAAAGGCCGAGGACTTTTTGCAGCGGGCGTTTACTGTGATTTTTCTTGCTACCATCGTGATCTGGTTCCTCCAGAGTTTTGATACCAGGCTGAATGTAGTTACCGACAGTGCCGATAGCCTTTTGGCTCTCATTGGTCGATGGATCGCGCCGGTGTTCGCACCGTTGGGCTTTGCGGATTGGCGCTGCGCAACCTCCCTTATTTCCGGTTTTATCGCAAAGGAATCTGTGGTCAGTACGCTGCAGATCCTGTTAGGCGGGGCTGCACTTTCTACGATGTTTACCGGTCGTTCCGTTATCAGCTTTCTGGTGTTCACGCTGCTGTATACTCCCTGCATCGCGGCGGTAACCACGATTCGGCGAGAATTCGGCTCAGCGCTGAAGACAGTTGGGGTCGTGATGATGCAGTGCTGCGTGGCATGGATCGTGGCTCTTGCTGTCTATACTTTGGTGGGGATCCTGTGATGCATCTGTTAGATTGGGCCCTTCTTGTCCTCATCGCAGCTGCAGCTGTCACAGCTATCCTGCACTGGCGAAAAAAGGCCAGATCAGGTAGCGGCTGCTGCGGAGACTGCTCGCACTGCAAAAGGCGCTGTTCGTAAAGTCTGATAAGTGAATGATGCCGGAAGCGGGGCGTTACGACAACCACTCTTGGCAAGTTTCTCAGGTCTTCCTCTTCCTTTTTGCGAAAGCCCGGATCAAGCCGAGTTAAAATACCATTAAAATACTGTACGGTGGATTGAAAAAATGAGCCAACAGGACTATTTTATACAAGGTGAGTGTGTAAAATCAAATTTTTTAGGGGGAGGCGGATAAAAATGCCGCACCGAAAGAAGATTTTACTCTCAGACAGTAATGAAGCCTTCAGTATGCTCCTGACGGATTCCCTGCGTGAGCGCGGAGACTTCCGTGTATTCCACGCAAGGGATGCGGACGAGACAACCGAGGTGCTCCATCGGCACCGACCTCACGTTCTTCTGCTGGATTTTCTGCTGCCGCACAAGGGCGGCTTTCACGTTATGCAGCAGCTGCGTGAGGGCGGACACAAAATCTCGACGATCTTTATGACAGCGCTGCCGACGCACAAGGTCATAGAGGAGGCATACCGTCTGGGCGCAAGCTTTGTGCTCCCGAAGCCTTTTACGACAAGGGCGCTGGCCGAACGGATACACGATGCACTGCACAGTGATCGGCCCTAATTTGCACACATCAAAAATAGTGACCGCCATCTCAGTGAGCGAACGGCGCCTTGAGATGGCGGCCTTTTATATCCCCATCTACGCTGCTGAGGGCGACAGCGTTATGAAGCTGCTCACGTCCGGCTTCTCCGGCAACGCGACTACTGCTCTTGCCTACATCCTGCTCGGTACCTTCGCTACGGCGATCGCTACCACCGGCCTTGCCGACATTGTCTCCAAGAAGCTGAGCAAGATCATTGGCACCACTTCTCGGCATGATCACCCTGATTGCCTGCCTGTCTCAGAACCTCATCCCCATTCACATCGCTTATATCCCCATCCTGATTCCTCCCATGCTCGTGCTGATGAACAAGATGCGCCTCGACCGCCGCGCTGTGGCTTGCTGCCTTGCCTTCGGTCATAAGGCTCCCTACATTCGATTTCCACTGCACGGGCGACGCGCTCTACATGATGAGCTTTTTGCTGTGCCCTGCGGAACAGCACCGGCCGGAACAGGAAGACGAGTAAGGGGCGCGCATATCGCTTGCGCCGCGGGCGGTTCCAACCGCTGCCAGCGCTTCCACGTCCCACTGGATCGGCTCCATGCCTATCGAGCGGATGGTGGAGATGACGTGGTCGTCATACTCGCCGAACGGGCAGCGGATGAGCGTCGGGCGGACGCCGGTCAACGCCTCGATCTTATCGTTGCAGGTGTTCACGTCTGCGATGATCTGGTCGGCGGTGAGGGAATTATAATGATCATGCGCGTTGGAGTGGTTCATGAGCTCATTGCCGCTGTCCACGATGGCCTTGGCCTGTTCGGGATACTGATCCGCCCAGTTGCCCACGACAAAAAAGGTACAGGTGACACCATACTCCTTGAGCACGTCGAGGATCTTCTGTGTGTTGTCCGCCCCCCACGCCGCGTCGAACGAGATGGAGCACACCTTCTGGTCGCGCTGGACACAGTAGATCGGCAGTTGGCGCGTGGCGGCCGACGCGCTGACGGCGGCGGGATAATTGACGGCGGCAAAGATCGCCGCGGCGGCCAGCACCGCCGCGCCCAGCGTCAGCCATTTGCGCCGGAGCACCAGAAAGCGCGGCGGCTTCTTCTCCTTTTCAGACTTCTTCCTGCGGTCAAAATGAAACAGCATCAGCATATCCTCCCCAATTCTCTTGGTAGAGGGTATGCTGGTGCTGTTCATATCATGCAAGGGGGACGGGCTTTACTCGATGCCCGCCAGCGTTTGGGCTTCGGCGACGTACTGGTCGATGAGGCCCTGCTCCTGCATCTCGGCGATCTTTTCGTTCAGGTAGGCGGCAAAGTCCTCGTTGCCCTTTTGCACGCCGATGCACTGGCCCTCGCTGTCGCTTTCGATGCCGATGTCCTTGACCATCAGGTCATCGTTCGCCGCGGCGAATGCAAGAGCCGCGGTGTAGTCGATGTACACAACATCGAGCTTGCCGCTCTTGAGCTCCATGATGAGATCCTGCGCCTTGACGAGGCCGACGACGTTCTCTTCACCCGCAAGCTCGTTGGCGATGGGCACCTGAATGGTGCCGTTCTGCACGCCGACCTTGTGACCACTCAGGTCTTCGGGCTTGTTGTAGAGCGCGTCATCCTCCGCGCGGATCAGAATGGCCTGCTGCTGCTTAAAGTACGGGTCAGAGAAATCGACGGACTTCAAGCGTTCCTCGGTCGAGGCCATACCGGCGATGACAATGTCAAAATCACCCTTGGCGAGGTTGATGCACAGGTTGTCGAACGACATGTCGACGACCTTGAGTTCGACGCCGAGGTCATCGGCGATGTACTGCGCGATAGCAACGTCAAAGCCGACGATGGTGTCCTTGCCGTCCACCTCCGTGTGGAACTCGTTCGGAGGATAGTCGGCAGAGGTTCCCATCACGAGCACGCCTGCCTCTTTGATCTGCTCGATCTTGGACTTGGCGGTGTCATCGGACGACGCATCGCCGTCCGAGCTGCCCTGCGCGCTGTCATCGCTCTTGCTGCCGCAGGCGGCGAGAGACAGGATCATCATAAGCGCTAAAAGCAGCGCCGCAAATTTCTTGAATGCGTTCATCTTTGTTCCCTCCTACGTGTCTTATTCCCACAGGGGCTTGTCCCAAAGGTTCACCTTGGTGCCGATGCCCATTTCCGTCGCGTTCAGATAGAGCTGATAGGCGATCATGATGTCCAGCGCGCCGAGGCCCATGGACGCGGCGGCGACGAACTGATCGTCCGAGGTGCGCAGCTTCTTCGTGCCGAGCACCAGCTCGCTCAGGTCCATGATCTGGCTCTCATCGAGCTTGCCCTCCTTCGTGAGCTTGGACAGCGGGTTCGTGTGCTGCTTGAGCTGTGTCCAGTAGTCGGCGACGATGCCGTCGGCCTTGAGGAAGACGTCCTCCATCACCTCGTTGGAGTGCATGGAGACGAGGCCGCAGCCGCTCGTGAGCCAGGAGGTGTCCATGAACGGCTTGGGCGCGGTCGTCTCGCCGACGATGAGCTGGGACTTGAGCGCCGCAGCCTTGCTGTCGCTCGTCGGGATGATCTCGACGCCCAAGCTGTCGCCGTACTCCTTCGCGATGCCCTCGGCCTTGGCGACATCAATGTCGCAGAGGTACATGGTCTTGATCTGGGGCAGCGCCTCGTGCACGGCGGAGATCATCGTGCGGCCGATAACGCCCGCGCCGACAAGGCACGCGGTGTCCGCATTGGAGGGGGCGGCATACTTGGCCATCAGGCCGCCGACGGCGGAGGTGCGCATCGCGGTGATGAGCGTGCCGTCCAGAATGCAGAACGGCAGCACCGTCTCGGGGTCACTCAGGATGGAAATGTCGATGCCGTAGGGGATGCCAGGGATCGTGGCGTTCTTCTTGGACTCCGCCGCCCACTTGATGCCGCCGATGTTGATGTCGCCGCCGATGTAGCAAGGCATGGCGTTGAAGAACGACTGCCAGTTTTCCTTGTCAGGGATGCTGGTGTTGGTCTTGGGCGGGTTCTTGATGAGGCCCTGACCGAGCATCGCGTAGGTCTTTTCCGTAACGGCCAAGATCTGTTTCATATCGAGAAGGCCGGCCTTGATGACATCTTCCTGCTTAAGGAACAGAATTTCGGGATTGATCGTGTGAAGCATTTTTGTTTCCTCCAATAATATCGTAAATTTTATTTTTTGTTTGTTAAATGACGTTGATGACCTTGGATAAGAACCCTTTGGTTCGCGCGTTCTGCGGGTGCTCGAAAATCTCCTCGGGCGTGCCCTGCTCGGCGATCTGTCCGCCGTCCATGAAGAGCACGCGCGTGCCGACCTTTCGGGCAAAGCCCATCTCGTGCGTGACGACGACCATCGTGATGCCGTCGCGGGCGAGATCGGAGATGACCTGCAGCACCTCGCCGACCATCTCGGGGTCGAGCGCGGAGGTCGGCTCATCGAAGAGCAGCACATCGGGCTCCATCGCCAGCGCCCGCACGATGGCGATACGCTGCTTCTGCCCGCCGGAGAGCTGGGAGGGATAGGCGTTCGCCTTGTCCTCAAGCCCCACGCGCTTTAGAAGCTTGAGGGCCTTTTCCTTGCTCTCCTCTTCCGACTGCTTTTTGGCCTTCGTGAGCGAGATCGTAATGTTTTCAAGCACCGTCAGGTTGTTGAAGAGATTGAACTGCTGGAACACCATGCCGACCTTCTGTCGGTGCCTGTTCACATCAAAGCCCTTGGCCGTGATGTCCTCGCCCTCGAAGTAAATTTTGCCGGCGGTGGGCTGCTCCAGAAGGTTCAGGCATCGGATAAAGGTGGACTTACCGCCGCCCGAGGGACCGATGATGACGACCACGTCGCCCTTGCAGATGGTCTCGCTCAGCCCGTCGAAGACGGTCAGGCTGCCGAACTTTTTCTGCAAGTCCTTGATCTCGAACAATACGTTACCGTTCACTCTTTCTCAGCCTCCCTTCAAAGATGTTCAGGCCCTTGCCGAGGATGATATTCAGCGCCAGGTAGATGATGGCGGAGATGTAGTAGCAAGGAAGCGGGTTATAGGTAGAGGTGACCACGATGCCGTTGTTGTACATCAGATCGCCGATGCCGAGGTACTGGATGATCGAGGTCTCCTTGACCATCGTGACAAATTCATTGCCGATGGCGGGGAGAATATTTTTGACCGCCTGCGACATCACCACGTAGCGCATGGCCTGCGCATTCGTCATGCCGCACGAGCGCGCGCCTTCCATCTGTCCCTTGTCCACCGCCTGAATGCCCGCGCGGATGATCTCGGCGACGTAGGCGGAGGAGTTGATCGAAAGCGCGATGATACACGGCAGCGCCCGCTCCAGATCGACGCCGAAGAGGGTTCCGGTGGGATAGCTGATAAAGTCGAGCTGGTAGTAGACGATGTAGAGCTGCACGAGCATCGGCGTACCGCGGATGACGGTGATATAGATGCTGGCGAACTTTTCCAGCGGCTTAAACTTGGATAGCCGCATGAAAGCGATCAGGCAGCCGAGGATCGAGCCGCAGAACACGGTGAGCAGAGAGATGAGGATGGTCGTTCGCGTCCCTCGCAGGAAGTATTGATAATAATTCGTTGCAATTTCCCAAATGTTCATGTGCTGTGGTTTCCTCCTTCATAGGACTGACTGTGATGCTGATTGTATATTTATGTTCTTAAAATATTAATAATGAGAATAACAATTCATGCCAAGATTGTAGCGCTGAATAAAGAGGCGAAATAGAGCGGAAAACGATTTGGTAAAAATATACACAAAAGTCAGCATAACTATGATGGTCGAACATCCGCTGCGGTACAATACGGCGTGTTTATAAGCAAGTAAAAAGATTTTGCTGCATGAAAACACGCAAAAAAGAAAGGTGCCGGGCTGAAACGTTCACTGTTTCAGTCCGACACCTTTTCCATAAAAGTGCAAAAGTGCGCAAATGACCCCTGCCATCCCCAAATGGCAGGAGCCGTCTGCGTGATCGTGTGGGGCGCGCACGCGCCCTGGTATCATAAAGCCGCGAGCGGCTCTATCATCATGCGTCGTTTTCGAGCATCCGGTAGCCCACGCCGATCTCGGTGAAGATATACTCGGGCGAGGCGGGATTCTTCTCGATCTTGCGGCGGATGTTCGCCATATTCACGCGCAAAATCTGATTGTCGGCCTTGGCCTTCGGCCCCCAGATCTGCTTGATGAGATAGTCATACGTCAGCACCTTGCCAGCGTACTTGCCGAGCAGCGCCACGATCTTGAACTCGTTGAGCGTCAGGTGCACATCCTGATCGCCGATGAGCACGTGGTGCTTGTCATAGTCGATGGTCAGGTCCTTGACGGTGAACTTGCCCGACTGCGCGATCTCGTTGTTGTCGAGCGGCGTGCGCGTGTGACGGATGGCCGTGCGGATACGCGCGAGCAGCTCGCTCGTGCCGAACGGCTTTTCGATGTAGTCGTCCGCGCCGAGGTCGAGCGCCATGACCTTGTCATGCTCGTGCGTGCGCGCCGAAACGACGATGATCGGCAGGCTCGACCACGAACGAACCTCCTTGAGGATGTTCATCCCGTCCATGTCGGGAAGCCCCAGGTCGAGAATGATGAGATCGGGGCAGTGCGAGGTGATCATCGAGACCGCCTCGGCACCCGTCTGCGCCACCAGCACGTCGAAGTCGTTCGCGGTGAGAACCGTCGAAATAAAGTTGCTGATGTTCTGCTCGTCTTCCACCACGAGCACTTTATCCTTCAATTTCACTGTTGATGCCCTCCTCCAGCGGCAGATAGAAGCGGAAGCACGCTCCGCCCGAATCTAAGTTTTCTGCGGTCATCGTGCCGTCATGCGCCTTGACGATGGTGTAGCACACGGAAAGGCCGATGCCCATGTTTTTCTTCATATCAAAGTTGTTGTGCGACACGCCGGAAAGCCCGCCGTTAAAAATCGTCGAGAGCCTCTCCTTCGGGATGCCGACGCCGTTGTCGCTGACGGAAAAGCAGGCGTTCGTCCCCTCGCGTGAGAGGCAGACACGGATCTGCGTGACGTTTCCGCCGTGGATGGCGGCGTTTTCCAGCAGATTCATAATGACCTGACGGATGAGCGTCGCGTCCATCGGCACCATCAGCACCTCGTCCGGTACCTCGATCGAAACCTTGATCGCGGGGAAGCGCTTGGTAAACTTGCTGACCGAGACGCCGACGATCTCCTCGGCCGCCTCACAGTCCTTTTCGATCTTTGCCTGTCCGCCGCTCATGCGCGTGATGGACAGGAGATTTTCGACCATGCGGATGAGCCACTGCGCGTCCTCGTTCACATCCTCCAAAAGGCGGCGCTTCTGCTCGGGAGAAAACGAATCCTCGTTTTCGAGGATCGCGGCGGTGTTGCCGACGATGCTCGTCAGCGGCGTGCGGATATCGTGCGACATCGCGCGCAGGAGATTGGCGCGCACGGCTTCCTTTTCTGTTTCGATGCGCAGCCGCTCCTGCTTTTTGATCTGCGTGTTCATCGCGCTGATCATCATGGACACCGTCAGCATCGCAAGGAAGGTGAACGGGTAGCCGGTGATCGTGAAGTTGAATTCCCAGTAGGGATATGTAAACACGTAGTTGACGAACAGCACGCCGGAGACAGCGCTGAATATCCCCCAGAAATAGCCCTCCGTCCAGCGCGAGATGGTCGCGACCGCCAGCACGAAGATGAGGTTCACGTAGCCACTGCCGTCGTCGATCCTTCGCAGCAGCGTGCAGAGCACCGTCGCCATAGCCAGGATCGCCGCCGTCAGCAAAAGGTCGTAGATCCAACGCATTTTTTCGGGGATTTTTGCCATGTCGCCGCCTTCTCTCGCTTGATCGTTGGCGCGGAGAAAGACTCCGCATGCTTTCCGTCCCCATTATAGCATACAGCCTGCTAATTTTGTGCTAAATCGAATATTTTTTTCATGGTAGCAAAAAGGACGGCGCAATGCCGTCCCTTTCACTGATAAAGGAAGAAGTGGAATTCAAAATTAAATCTTGCGGATGCTGACATTCGTCACATTCGCCATGTTGAAGCCGGGCTGCTGGGCGATCGCCGCCATGATGGCGACCTTGACCTCGTCGGTCAGACCGTCGGCGGGAACGGCGGGCGCTGCCGGTACGGCAGCTGCAGCGGCGGGCTTGGGAGCCTCGGGCTTCGAGAGGATCTTGCCCATCAGCATCGTCAGGAAGATGATGCAGGTAAGGCCCACAAACGTGACGCCCATACCCATGACAACAACAAATGCGCTGGAAACTTGCATCGGCGGATACGCTCCTTTTATGTATTCTGGCGCTATTATAGCGCGCAGAATTTGCATATCAACCGTTTGGAAGCCCTCTTAGCATCGGCTTAACGCGAAGAGTTTTTCCCTTAACAACGTTTTTATTGATGTTCAGTTTCCGCTAAAGATAAAACAGTCAGCACGCCGTCCTTTACGCGGAACTTAACGTCCCAGCCGCCAAAGCTCATACCGTACACGCGCTCGGGGTCGTTCTGGTACTGCGGGCGCGGGTCCTGCGCAAGCACACCGAGCAGCGCCTCGCGCCGCCCCTCCGGCAGCTTTTGCAGGAGCTCCGGCGGGCTTTTGACTTCGATCGTCTCTTTCGGCGACGGGGCAAAGCCGCCCAGCGCCTCGGGGTGCGCGTCGGCGTAAGGA
>OJKP01000967.1_pt1 | contig 18290 bp, 14 predicted proteins | sample 1596521 | NCBI WGS metagenome assembly OJKP01 (sample SAMEA4350130, study PRJEB24818) | metagenome | biome: human; feature: gut; material: faeces | place: Denmark | collected 2013-09
AAGCTTGATAGTGAGAGGCTATGGTATTCATTGATGTCAGCGACTATCCACTTTTGGCTTGCAATCCATAACAAGGTCACATAAGTGGCGCCTTTATTACGAGCAAGCCTAAAGTGCATAAGTCCGATATTTTTTAAGGATTACTAAGTGTCAATTTACATATCAATTTTGTATATTTGTAATTGAGGCCTTGGCTGTCACGGAGGTTCTGTGGCCGCAGACAGGGCTTACCGAAGTTCAATCACATAAAGACCTAAGAATATGTTCGCAAAAGAGATCTACATCGCAAGACGCAAGGCTCTGTTGGAGAAGATGGCGCAGACCGCTCCGCAGGGGAAGCGTGGAATCGCCCTGTTCGTGGGCAACGTCGAAGCGGCCGCCCAGTACAAGGACAACGCCTATAAATTCCGTCAGGACTCATCCTGGCTGTACTATTTCGGACTCGACGAGCCACGCTATGCGGCCATCCTGGACCTTGACAGCGGAGAGGAGACCATCTTCGCCGACGATGTGGAGATCGGAGACATCATCTGGATGGGACCTCAGCCATCGGTCGCCTCCAAGGCCGCCGAGGTTGGCGTAAATCATTCAGCATCTTACGGTTCTCTGAACATCGCCGTCACTAAGGCTTTGGCCACAGGCAGGAATATTCATTTCCTTCCTCCGAGCCGCTACTACAACACGATGAAACTCGCCGCCCTTGTGGGAATATCCAATGAGGATGTGGCCCGTGTCGCCCCTATCGACGAGGACGGCGGCAAGCACGCCTCCAAGGAACTCGTGCAGGCTGTCATCTCGATGAGGCTTGTCAAGGAACAGTGCGAGATCGAGCAGATCGACGATGCCGGAGCTCTCGGACAGAGGATGCATACTGTGGCCCGCAACAGCGTCAAGGTCGGGATCATCGAGCAGGAGATTGTCGGCAAGATGGAGGGTGTGACCCTCAGCGAAGGTTGGGGCGTGTCGTTCCCGACAATCCTTACCCAGCATGGTGAGACTCTGCACAATCATCTGCACGACAAGGTCATCGAGCCTGGCAAGCTGATGGTGATCGACGCCGGTGCCGAGAATAATATGCACTACGCCTCTGATTTCACCCGCACCCTGCCGACCAGCGGCAAGTTCACCCAGAAGCAGAGGGACATCTATCAGATAGTCTGCGACTGCAACGAGTTGGCGTTCAGTCTGACAAAGCCGGGAGTCGCCTATAGGGACGTTCATCTGGCCGTCGCCAAGCTGATGCTGGAGGATCTCAGATCTCTGGACATCGTGCGCGGCAATCTGGACAATATGCTTCACGAAGGCATCGCCGGACTGTTCCAGCCTCACGGACTCGGCCACAATATGGGACTTGACGTTCACGACATGGAGGACCTCGGAGAGGATCTCGTGGGTTACGATCCGGATCAGAAACGCTCCACGCAGCTCGGCCTCGGCAGTCTCAGAATGGCACGCCGACTTGTTCCGGGCAATGTCATCACAGATGAGCCGGGAATATACTTCATTCCGGCCCTCATCGAGAAATGGAAGAGCGAGAAGCGCGACAAGGGCTTCGTGAACTATTACAAGCTGGAGCACGATTACCTCGACTTCGGTGGCATCCGTCTGGAGGACGATGTGCTCGTGACAGAGGATGGCGCGCGCCGCACAGGCCCGAACCGCCTTCCGATCCAGCCGGACGATGTCGAGGCCGCTATGGCTTAGGAATATAAATCATAGAATATTAATGAGTGTTTTGGTCATCATCCTTGCCGTGCTGGCAGGAGTGGTCGGCATCATCGGGAGCGTTGTTCCCGCGTTGCCCGGTCCTCCTGTCAGCTGGGTCGGGCTGATGATTCTCTATTTCTGGGGCAAAGGCACGAACGGGGCCGGAGAACCGATGTCGCTGACATTTCTGCTCGTCTGGCTGGGAATCACTGCGGCCGTGACGATCATCGACTACATTGTGCCGTCCTGGTTCACCAAGGTCACGGGCGGAACTAAAGCCGCTGGCCGGGGAGCCATGGCCGGGATGCTTGTCGGCCTCTTCGTCCCGCCGGTCGGAATCATCCTCGGCACTCTTCTTGGAGCGTTTCTCGCCGAGTTGGTTTTCGCTGACAAGAACGGCTGGGAGTCCGCCAAATCCGCCCTCGGAGCCTTTATGGGATTCCTTTGCGGAACCGGCATCAAGTTGATTGCCAGCGGAATGATGATGTATTACATAGTAGTGTATCTTACTTGAATATGGAAGAGAAATATTCACGTTTCCTTGAGGAAGTAGGGAAATTCGTGCCCAAGAACGCACTCTACACCGATGAGATAAGGCGCTTCGCCTGGGGCACCGACGCTGGTTTCTACAGGCTTGTGCCGAAGATTGTCATCCGGTCGTCCAATGAGAAAGAAGTCTCGAAGATCCTTGAGGCGGCATCGAAGTTTGATGTCCCGGTGACTTTTCGTGCCGCCGGAACCAGCCTTTCGGGTCAGGCTGTCAGCGATTCCGTGCTGATCGTGGCGGGAAAGAACTGGGAAAGATACATGGTTTCGGAGGACGCTTCCGAGATAACTCTCGAACCGGGAATCGTAGGGGCGAGGGCGAACGCCATCCTGAAGCCTTATGGTCGGAAATTCGGCCCGGATCCGGCCTCGATCGGAAACTGTATGGTCGGCGGAATCGTGATGAACAACGCTTCCGGAATGAGCTGCGGAACCCACGCCAACAGCGACAAGGAACTGGAGAGCGTGCGGATGGTCTTTGCTGACGGAACGGTGCTGGACACGGGGGACGAGACCTCCAGAGAGGCTTTCAGGGCCAGCCATCCGGATTTCATCAAAGGAATCGAGGAACTGAGGGACGGAATCCTTGCCGACAAGGATCTCTCCGAACGCATAAGGTACAAATACTCAATAAAGAACGTCACCGGACTCAACATATTCCCTTTCATCAGGTTTGAAGATCCGTTCGACATAATCGCCCATTTGCTGGTCGGCTCCGAGGGTACGCTGGCGTTTATGAGCCAGGTCACGATGAAGACTCTGCCGCTGCCGTCCAAGGAAGCCTCGGCGATGGTCTATTTCGGGACGATAAGGGAGGCTGCCGAGGCCGTTGTGGCGCTCAGAAAAGAAATCAATCCTGCGGTGCTTGATGCCGCTGAACTGCTTGACAAACGGTCGCTTGCGTCAGTAGATGACCCGATGCTTAATGAATATCCCGACAAGGATCTGACCGCTCTCCTGCTTCGAGTCACGGGTGCTGACCGGACGGACTTGGATGCCAACATCGGCAAACTCTCCGAGGTTCTGCGCCGTTTTGCCGTACTGAATGACGCGGAGGGCAACTCGTTCATATTCAGTAGCGATCCTGCCATTACGGGGAACTACTGGGCCATCCGTTCGGGAATATTCCCGTCCGTCGGTGGAATGCGCCGCGAGGGGACGACCTGCCTTATCGAGGACATCGCCTTCCACATCGAGGATCTGCCTGACGCGACGGAGGATCTTTCGGCGCTGCTGGACAGGCATGGCTACGACGATTCCTGCATCTACGGCCACGCCCTTGAGGGCAACTTCCATTTCATCATCAACCAGTCGTTTGATTCCGAGGCGGAGGTGAGGCGCTATGAGGCGATGATCCGCGACGTGGCGGAGATGGTGGTCGGGAAATATGACGGCTCCTTGAAGGCCGAGCACGGAACGGGCAGGAATATGGCTCCGTTCGTGAAGTACGAGTGGGGCGAGAAGGCGTTCGGGATAATGAAGCGGGTGAAGGAACTGTTTGACCCTCACGGGCTTCTGAATCCTGGTGTGATCTTCAACGATGATCCGGAGTGCTTCTTGAAGAATTTCAAGGCGTTGCCGGTGCTGAAACCGTGGGCGGATGACAGCAAGGCTGTCGAGCCTGAGTTGGCGGAGATCTACAAGAAACTGAACAAATGCATCGAGTGCGGATTCTGCGAGGTGAACTGCCTTTCCTGCGGCTTCACGCTTTCGTCCCGGACCAGGATCGCCACGCAACGTGAGGTCACCGCCCTGCGGGAGTTGCCGGATCCGACCGCCTCGGAACAGACTCGTCTGCGGACGCTTGAGAAGGAATATTCCTACACGGGGGAGCAGACTTGCGCCGGGGACGGCCTTTGCTCGACCTCGTGTCCGATGGGCATCAATGTCGCCGACCTGACTCATCAGCTGAGGAGGGTGAATATGCCCGCGGGCTCTTTCGGCCACGGTTTCTGGAACTTCGTCGCCGGTCATTACGCCGGAGTCAAGAGTGGCCTTCGCGGTGCTTTGAGGATGGCCACGGCCGGTGAGACCGTGCTTGGTGACCTTGCCATGAGCGGCCTATGCCGCTGGCTGCACAACGCCATACGTATACCGCTTTGGACTCCTGCCACCCCTAAGGCCTATAATATTCCTAAATCGCTCAGGGCTTTGGTAAGTTCCGCCGCCTTTGGCCACGATGGCGCTTCGACTGTCGAAGCGGCCACGGGACCGGCCAGGTTGGGGAGCCTGTCCATGAGCCCGGAATCGCAAACATCCGAAGCGGCCACAGGAACACCGACCGTCTGCAAGGTAGTCTATTTCCCGAGCTGCATCAACCAGATGATGGGCCTCCCTAAACATCACCACGCCGTGGACAAACCTCTCGTCGAGGAGATGGTCTCACTTCTGACCAAAGCGGGCTACGAGGTCATATTCCCGGAGAATATGTCCTCTCTTTGCTGCGGCACGATCTGGGAAAGCAAAGGAATGCCCGAAATCGCCGACAGAAAGACCAAGGAACTCGAGGATGCACTTTGGAAAGCCAGCGAGGAAGGCCGCTACCCTATCCTTTGCGACCAAAGCCCCTGCCTTCATCGTATGGAGCACAAGATCAAGAAGATGCGGCTCTACGAACCGTCCGAATTCATCCTTGGTTTCCTGACCGACAGGCTGGACTTCCACCAGACCGACATCCCGGTAGCCATTCATCTCACCTGCTCGATGCGCCTGATGCACAAGACCGGCAAGATGCTTGAACTTGCCCGCATGTGCTCCACCAACGTGATTGTTCCAGAAGGCGTAGGCTGCTGCGGTTTCGCCGGCGACAAAGGAATGACCCACCCGGAACTCAACAAGTACGCCCTTCGCAAGCTAAAAGCCCAGGTCAAAGGCGTCCCGGTCGGCTACTCCAACAGCCGCACTTGCGAGATCGGCCTTGCCACCAACTCCGGCATCCCGTACGTCTCCATCGCCTACCTCGTCAACCGCTGCACCACCGCCAAAAATGTGTGACGGATCAGTGGACAATCTTGACATCTGACACAGAAACTCCTTTTTGTATACCGAGCGATCATCTCGGTCGCATACAATCACCTTTTCGGTCGCAGAGCAGTCACCTCGGCTGTCACTGAGCGATCAACCTCTTCGGTCGCAGAGCGATCACCTCGGCGTTCACTGAGCGATCAACCTTTTCGGTCTCTGAGCAGTCACCTCGGCGTTCACTGAGCCTGTCGAAGTGATCTGTTTCCATGTGTGCCGTAACCGTTATGGATAGTGTAAAGTATTGGGTAATAATGGATAACGCTGTTGCCTTTAGTCGGTTCCTGCCAAAGAGGAGTTGCTATCTGATTTATTAAGAATATCTTACCTGTCACTCACTCTGTATCAATTGGTGGTGCTTAATACGCTGGTTCTCAGAAATATAGCTATTACCCTTCCGCTTGATCTCACCGAAGGGAAGTGGTCAAGATATTCATCAGCAACCATTTACTCTTCACGGCTACAGAATCGAAGAATATTCAGTATCTTTGTCCCTATGGAAGTACGTGCGAAAAAGGCGCTCGGCCAGCATTTTCTGACTGACCAGAGTATTGCGAAGAACATTGTCGGGGCTCTTGAGGGGCATCAGGCGTTGGAGGTCGGCCCTGGAATGGGAGTCCTGACCCAGTACCTGCTGCCACGTCCGGAACTGGCGTTGAAAGTCATTGAGATTGACGGCGAGTCTGTTGTCTATCTGAAGAAGCATTTCCCGAAATTGGGTGACAGCCTGATTGAGGGTGACTTCCTTAAGATGGATCTTGACGGCATCTTCGAGGGGGAATATTCAGTGATCGGGAACTTCCCGTACAACATCTCCTCGCAGATATTCTTCAAGATTCTTGAGCATCGCGACCGTGTCCCGGAGGTGGTCTGTATGATCCAGAAGGAGGTCGCAGAGCGCATCGCCGAGAAGCCCGGCACCAAGACATACGGCATCCTGTCGGTCTTTCTTCAGGCATGGTATGACATTGAATATCTTTTCACAGTGGGTTCGGGAGCGTTCAACCCTCCACCTAAGGTCCAGTCCGCCGTGATCCGTCTCTCCCGCAACTCCCGCACGGCCCTCGGCTGTGACGAAAAGCTTTTCCGCACGGTGGTCAAGACAGCCTTCGGCCAGCGCCGCAAGACGCTACGCAACTCCCTCAAGCCGTTGATCCGGCCGGATCTTTTGTCCGATCCTGTCTTCGACCTGCGTCCCGAGCGCCTGAGCGTGGATGATTTCATAGCCTTGACCCACAAGCTTCAGAATAGCTGACCCTTGCCGGTTGAGGTTCCCGATGACAGCCCGCCTGCTGCCCTGCTGCTACTCGACTGCTACCCGTCTATTGCCTGTCTGTTTGTTGCACACGGCGACTGTCCGTATATTACCCGTCTGTTACCCGTCTATTGCCCTGCTGCTACCCGACTGCTACCTACCTGTTGCCTTTTGTGCTGTTTTTGTCGAGATTTTCAACAAGATTCTTGGAAAACAAGAAAAATTTGTATCTTTGTAGTCCAAATAGCGACGAAAGGTTTGACAACCGTTCGGCCAGAACATCCGGAGAGGTGGGAGAGTGGCTGAATCCACAGGTTTGCTAAACCTGCATACGGGTAACCGTATCACGAGTTCGAATCTCGTTCTCTCCGCAAAAAAAAAGTGGCTTACAGGTGTCTGTGGGTCACTTTTTTTTGTGGTTGTTCTATAGGGCTTGTCCATCGGATGCAGCAATGGCTCAAGTCCAAAACCCTGTGTAAAAGAACACGGCTTGCTCATCGGCTGGCTTGATCCACCAGCGTAAGGGCTCAAGTCCAAAACCCTGTGTAAAAGAACGGAAACGATCATGATGATTGACTTTTAGCTGTTTCGCGCCAACATCAAAGTAAACGCTGATGAGCAATTAGGCTGTTTGTCGAAGGCATACCGCCAGTTGGTTCAATAGTTCCATCGCACAGATCTGGTACTTCTGGGCAGTTTGCTGAGTTGACACAATAGTTTGTCCGGTGAAAGCCTTGCTTGCCGGACAAAGCGCATGATTTCCGCATTTTGTCCGGCCAAAGCGCAATCCACCGGACGAACAGCGCAGATGGAACAGAACGGCGAGAATATTTCATAACTCTTTCAGCCACATGTCAAATCTGCATTGGTGAAAGCCGGGCCGGACTGAAAATCTTAAATGCGAAGACACAAGTTTTTCACTTGAATGTGCCTTCCAAGCATTTAGAAGCTGTTTTGAATTGTTTGTTTGAAGGTAAAGAGCGAGCTCTTCCCCTGCTGCTCACCTCGGCTCGGGGCGACCCTGATAGGGCCTCGCCTTTGCTTGTACCCTGCAAGGCACCTGGACTCGGGCTGGCATTCAGGTGACGGGGAATGGACGACATTCTTTTACCAAATTGTCGTGCATGACCTGCATAAAGATGGTTTCGATGACACTTTATGGAGAAAATGTCATTCAATCCCTCGATTGTCAGCCTGTCTCGGACTGCCCTTGAACGCAGGCCACATCTATGGCCCGGTGCCAGCCACAAGCGGGAAGGAAATATTTTCGTGATTTGTAAGCGGTTGGTAATAAATATTTTAACCGCTTGCCTTTAGCGAATCCGCACTTAAGGCGAGTGTTTAACCACATGATAATAAGTGCGTTACCCGCCACTGTCAGGTGCAGAGCCGAGTGAAAGATTAATGCTAATGAAGATGATAAGGATTTGTGTCACGTTGAGTTCCGGTGTGTTTGGAGGTTATGGCGGCCATTCACCCGGATAGGGCGCGCGAAGCTCGTAGACCGCCATGCCTCCACATACTGTCTTAGAAGTCTCGGCGAGAGTTAAAAAGTCTGTACCCTTATACAAGGGCGACAACGAATTTTCAATCCTCGAAGGTGGTAATTATGCTTTTAAGACAGTCTCCCCAGGCCCTGGTCCACTCAGACCAGAGAAACACATGCGATGGCGTCCAACAACGCTATGTGGCGAAGGAGTACTTTCTGGATGCAACTCAGGGGACAGATGTTAATTCCATTTAAATACTTTCGAAGCATGCCCAAACGCAGACTTTTGGGCTTTATCCCAGATATACCAGAGACTCCCTCACGAATGTAAGAAATTTGTTGACAATATATCATAAAATGCTATATTTGTCAACAAACAGTATCGCTATGACTAATGACTTGTTTCATATAAGACTGCGTGAAGCGCGTTTGCTTTGCGGATTGAGCATGGACAAACTTGCCGCAAAAACCAACGGTGCCATCACCAAACAAAGTTTATCTAAATATGAAGCCGGGGTGATGTACCCCAAACGTGGCACACTTGCCGCCCTGGCCAAAGCTTTGGACATAGGCGAGGCTTACTTTTCTGATGCTGATTTAGAGATAGATACCCCTATGCTGCGCAGGACATCAGGAGGAGTTCTCTCCGATGTGGAGACCGCCCGCCTTGAGGCGATTCTGTCTTTCTGGACGGAGCAATACCTCGCCAAAGAAAAAGAGAGCGGCATGGCAGTACGCTTTTCAAATCCGCTTTCGGAACTTAGGATCACCAAGGCTGAAGATGTCGCCAAGGCCGCGCTCCTTTTACGTGAACAATGGAACTGCGGGGACGGCCCGTTGCCCTGCATCTTGAGGCTGCTGGAACGAAAGGGACTCAAGGTCAAGGCAATGGAGTTGCCTGACGGCATTCTTGGCCTGAGTACATGGGCGAACAACACGTATCCTCTGATCCTAGTTGATGTCCGACCGGAAAAGACCACCGTCGAACGTTTGCGTTTTACTGTCTGCCACGAGCTGGGACATCTGTTGCTTGATTTCAGCGGGGATGCGGACGAAGAGAAACTGTGCGACAGGTTTTCCGGTTTCTTCCTGTTTCCTCAAAAGACCTTTATTGAAGAATTCGGGAATGAGGAAAGGGAGTGTTTGACCCTCGCGGAAATGATTGACTTAAAGGAGATTTATGGTGTGTCTGTTGCGGCACAGGTACACGAGGCACATGACCTGGGAATGATTACCGACGAGCATTATCATTGGTGGTTTGAAGAAAGAATCAGCAAGAACCCTCGCGAGAAAGGATGGGGCACCTATCCCATCCCTGAAACTTTGGGGCGCGAAAAAAGGATCGACTCAATCCTGAACAATACTCTGACTACATAATGAATATACTTGCGAGCAATGATAATAGCACATTTATTCAAAGAAGACGATAATCGTTGGAAAATTCAGTCCAATGAGGAACACTGTGCTGGTGTTGCTGGATTGGCGTCTCGGTTTGCCGGCGAGTTCGGGATGTCATCTTGGGGTGGACTTATAGGCTTTCTTCACGACAAAGGCAAGGAGTCCAATGCATTTCAGCAGCATATTAAAAAGGTGAGCGGGTATTCGCCCGAGGTTAAGGTCATCGGCAATTATCATCATGCCTATGTCGGTGGTGCCATCGCAGGGAAGCAATATGGAAAGTCTGCGGACAATCTGATCGTTAATCAAATACTTTCTCACCATTCTGGCTTGCACGATTCCGATGAGATTGATGCTGCTATCAAAAAGGAGATGGATCAGAACCATGACGGGCAACTCCCCCCGGAGATTAACACAGACATAGGAACAATCAAGTTAAACAAACCTCCGTTTGTTCTTAGTCCAAATGATTTTCACCATTTGGCACGCATGCTCTTTTCCTGCTTGGTGGATGCGGACTACCTTGACACAGAGTCTTTTATGGATAAGACTTCTTCTGAACTACGTTCGGGGAAGGCGACCTTGACTGAACTGCTTCCAAAGCTGGAGAACTACCTTCTTGAACTAAAGGCAAATGCCACAGATTCCGCGGTCAACCATGTCAGGGACGAAGTACAGAACCAATGCATCAGGACTTCAGAGTCTCCAATTGGCTTTTACAGTTTAACGGTTCCGACAGGAGGCGGCAAAACGCTGTCCTCATTGGTTTGGGCGATGAGGCATGCCATTCATAATGGACAAGACAGGGTGATCGTTGCGATTCCTTACACGAGCATCATAGTACAGACCGCATCCATCCTGAGGAATATCTTCGGAGAAGAAAACGTACTGGAACATCATAGCAATGCCGACCCTGAACAAATTAGAGACGAAAGGCTTCGGGAACGGATGAGGTTAGCAACCGAAAACTGGGATTATCCGATAATTGTGACAACCAATGTGCAGCTGTTCGAGTCTATGTTTGACAACAGACCGTCTGTTTGCCGCAGACTGCATAACATAGTGAACAGCGTCATTATATTGGATGAAGTGCAGACGCTTCAGGTTGATTATTTACAGCCCATTGTTGACTCCTTGAAGACATACAACAAACTGTTCAAGATGTCCGTCTTGTTCACTACTGCCAGTCAGCCTGTCTTGAGCGGTGTCATTGAGGGATGCAACCCCAAGGCGTCATTTTCGGGAATAAACGAAATCAAGGAGATCATTCCGGAGAATTTCCGGCTTCATGATAAGCTGCGGCGAGTAAGGCTCGACATTGACAACGAAGGGAAAACCTACGATGAAGTGGCCGGGATGCTGACACGGCATAAAAGGGTGCTTTGTGTTGTAAACACTCGAAATGATGCGAAAGAACTCTACAAGCGTCTCCCACAAGAAGGTGTCACTCTGCATCTTTCCAAGATGATGTGTCCGGCTCACATACGTGAGACCATAGCAAAGATCAAGACCGCCCTTAAAGATGACGAAAATGAGATCATCCGTGTTGTGTCCACGCAATTGATAGAGGCGGGAGTTGACATAGACTTCCCTGTTGTCTTTCGACAGGAGGCAGGACTTGACTCTGTCCTGCAAGCAGCCGGAAGATGCAATCGGGAAGGCAACCTGAACACCGGTACTACATACGTGTTCAGCCTTGCAAATGAACACAATCTTCCTAAAGGTGATATTCAAGATGGCAATAATGCGAGAAAGAGCATAGTTGGAGATCACGATTGGTTCGATCCCTCTACTATGAAGTTGTACTTTAGGCAATTATATTGCCGGAAAGATAGTTTCGACAAGAAAAACATCAAGGATTATCTCTATAAAAAAGACCCTTGTTTTGAGACTGCCGCAAAAGAGTTCCGGTTGATAGAGGACACAGGGAAGAATGTCATAGTTTGTTGGAATGACAGCACCGAGTTGGTGAGGAAGCTGACGCAGCATGGTCCGTCTTATATGTTGATGAAGAGACTGTCCGACTACAGTGTGAACGTTTATCAACGGGACTTTGACGCCTTATGCAGCATGGGAGTTGTTTCCGAGAAAGTAGAGGGTGTCTATGTTGTCGAGTATGCGGGACAGTATGATGAACACATTGGCTTACGTACAGAGAATCGTTGGACAAATGAATCTATAGTCATATAAGGAAAACGGTATGATAAAGAGAAATTCAGTAAAACTATTCGGAGGAAACCAGATACGCTCCGTTTGGGATGAAGATAATGAGAAGTGGTATTTCTCAATAGTTGATGTGGTGGCTGTCTTGACGGACAACGATGACTACCAACTTGCACGCAACTATTGGAAAGTCTTGAAAAACAGACTTATAAAAGAAGGAAATGAACCGGTTACAAATTGTAACCAGTTGAAATTGCCGGCGGCAGACGGCAAGATGCGTATGACTGATGTCGCAGATACAGAGCAACTTCTGCGTATCATTCAGTCTATCCCGTCGCCCAAGGCAGAGCCATTTAAGATATGGCTGGCAAAAGTTGGTGCCGAACGTCTGGATCAGATGCAGGATCCGGAATTGAGCATCCAGCAAGCGATGATGGACTACAAGCGTTTGGGTTATTCCGACAACTGGATCAACCAACGCCTGAAGAGCATCGAGATTCGCAAGGACTTGACAGACCAATGGAAGTCGCACAATGTTGAGGAGGGCATTCAATACGCTTCTCTAACGGACATCATTTATCAGGCCTGGGCCGGCAGAACGGCTAAAGACTACAAGCGATTCAAAGGTCTGAAGAAGGAAAACTTGCGTGACAATATGACAAATGAGGAACTTGTGCTGAATATGCTTGCGGAACTCTCTGCCACCAGCATCACAAAAGCGAAGAACCCTCAGACGCTGGATGAAAACAAGGTGTGTGCGAAAGAAGGTGGTGACGTGGCACGTGTGGCCAGAGAAAATCTGGAATCAAAGACAGGGCGCAAGGTCGTGTCACCTCTTTCCGCAAGAAGGTTCTTTGAGGCTCAACAGCCTGTGGAAGAGATAGAAAACAAAGACAATCCTGACAAAACAAATTAATGGCGATATGGAATATTCAGACAAGGAATACTGCTTGGAGGTGTGGGGCGACATGGCTTGCTTCACCAGGCCGGAACTGAAGGTGGAGCGGGTAAGTTATGATGTGATCACCCCATCAGCGGCACGTGCCATCTTCGAGGCGATTTTCTGGAAACCGGCCATACATTGGCAGATTACCAAAATCGAAGTGTTGAACCCAATCAAGTGGACATCAATCCGTAGAAATGAAGTCGGAGCGGTTGCAGGCAGATCTCCGATCTTCATCGAAGAACAAAGACAGATGAAGAACACCCTTTTGCTTAAGGATGTGCGTTATCGTATTTGGGCAAGAATGGAGTTTCGTCCAATTAGAAAACGCATTGAGGAGGGCGACCTGTTCGCTCATGAACCAGGAAAGGATGAGAACCCGATGAAGTATTACCAGATGTTTGAGCGTAGAGCGGGCAAGGGTCAATGCTTCAATCAGCCTTACCTTGGCACACGTGAATTTTCTGCGTCATTTCGTCTGGTGGATGTGAATGCGGAAGAGTTAGATCCGGCATTGCCTACAGACAAAGGAGGAGACAGAGACTTCGGAATTATGCTCTATGACATGGATTTCTCCAATCCTAAGGATATTCAAGCCTTGTTCTATCGTGCTGAAATGAGGCAAGGAGTAATCACTGTTCCGCCAATTGATAGCAAGGAGGTGTTAAGATGATACTGAAAGCGTTATATGACTATTATAACAGGTGCGGCAACCTTCCGGCGCCGGGAATGGAAGAGAAGGAAATAGGCTTTGTCATTGTCATTTCCAAAGAAGGCAAATTCCTTCGCTTTGAGGACTGTAGAACGGACAAGACCATCGGAAGAGTCTATCTTGTCAAAAAACACGTGAGCAGGTCAAGTGCCGCTGTCGCCAACTACCTTTATGATAACAGTGCCTATGTGCTTGGTTATTCAGATAAAGATGATAGTGAAAAGAATCAGTTGTATTTCAATACATTTGTTGAGAAGGTTCAGTCAATTCTGGATAGGATGCCTGATAATTCTGACATTCGGACGCTGATGAACTTCTATGCGCAGGGAAGAGAGGCTATCCATTCAGAAGTAGAGCAAGATCCGTTATGGGAAGACATTAAAAAGAATTTATCAAAGAAGTATTCGGTTTTTTCTTTCAGAATTGAAGGAGACTTGAGAATCCTGGCAGAGAAGAAAGAACTCATGCAAACAAATGAGGGTACAAAGAATGATAACAGCCGTGGTCTCTGCATGGTGACGGGTGTTCAAGGAGAACTTGTTGACACCACAACAGCCACAATGATTCAAGGAAGTCAGGCAACTGCGAAATTGGTCGCTTTTCAGGTTAATTCCGGCTATGACTCTTACGGAAAAGAAAAGTGCGGCAACGCTCCGATCTCACACGAGGCCGAATTTGCCTACACGACAGCTCTCAACACGATGCTGCGTAGAGATTCACGCAACAAATTTACGGTAGGCAACCGTACGTTCGTCTTTTGGGCATCCTCAAATGACAAGGCTGCGGAACAAGCGGAAGAAAGCCTCTTTGATTTGCTGGGATATTCGGAAGAGAAGAAAGACAATCCTAATGCGAAGATAGAACAAGTAAGAAAAGTCTTTACCGCGATTTATTCGGGTAGTTTGAGCACAAGTCTGGAAGATCGTTTCTACATTCTTGGACTTGCCCCCAATTCCGCTCGGATAGCGGTGGTCTATTGGTCAGAAACACCTTTGCGGGATTTTGCCGGGAAGATTCTTCGGCATTTCGACGATATGGAGATAATCGACACGCGCAAGGATAGAAAGCCATATATGGGAATAAAGGATATTCTTTCAGCGGTCACTTTAGGAGGCAAGCAGTCCGAGGCGACGCCGAATCTTCCTGAATCAATCATCAAAAGCATCTTTCTGGGGACACCTTACCCTTATACCCTCCTTTCCGCATGTATACGTCGGATAAGGGCAGAAAGTGGTGACGGCAATGCTGCTCGAATAACTCGTATAGCCATCATAAAGGCATTTTTGAACAGACAAAATGTTAATGATAAAAGAATGGAAATCATGTTGGACAAACGTAACACAAATCAGGGCTACCTGTGTGGCCGCCTCTTTGCAGTTCTTGACAGAATTCAAGAAGATGCAAACGGGATCAGCAGCATCCGCGAACGCTATATGAATGCTGCCAGCTCAACACCATCCTCGGTGTTCGCAACGATACTCAATCTTTCTTCCCACCATTTGGAGAATTTGTCAAATGAGGGAAAGAAAGTGTTCTATGAGAAGTTGAAGCAAGAGATAATCGACAAAATCTCCTCTGATGGGTTCCCGGCGCACCTTGACCTTCAAGACCAAGGTCGCTTCTTTGTGGGATATTATCACCAGAGGCAAGACTTTTTTAATAAAAAAGAAGAGAATAATAATGACGAAAGTGTAAATGCTTAAAATTTAAAATATTATGACTGAATTAAACAACAGAATCGATTTCGTTTACGTTTTCGATGTACAGGATGGTAATCCAAACGGTGATCCGGATGCGGGAAATCTGCCTCGCGTGGATGCCGAAACTGGTATGGGACTGGTGACAGATGTGTGCTTGAAGCGTAAGGTTCGTAATTATGTACAGGTTGCGAAAGGCTTGTCAGAGGGCTATGACATATTCATCAAAGAAAAAGCTATTCTCAATGATGAGATAGACAAAGCCCATGATGACTCTGTGGTAAAGGGTGTCAAGGACGCAAAGGACAAGACAGCCGCCGCGCGACGTTTCATGTGCAAGAACTACTATGACATACGAACCTTTGGTGCTGTAATGTCAACAGGAAAGAATGCCGGTCAGGTTAGAGGCCCTATACAACTGACCTTCGCTCGTTCTGTCGACCCGGTTGCCACAGCTGAGCATTCCATAACCAGGGTTGCGGTTGCGACACAAAAAGAGGCCGAGAGCCAAAAGGGAGAGAATCACACTATGGGTCGCAAAGCCACAATACCTTACGGCCTCTATGTGTGCCACGGTTTCGTCTCGGCAAACCTTGCGAAACAGACAGGCTTCTCTGAAGAAGATCTTCAATTATTCTTCGAGGCGTTGAAAAATATGTTCGATGCGGATCGTTCGGCCGCTCGCGGCTTGATGAGCGCACAGAAGCTTATTGTGTTCCGTCACGATTCCGAACTTGGCAATGCGCCGGCCAATAAACTCTTCGATCTGGTAAAGATAGAAAAAGTAACAGAGAGTGCCCCAAGATCGTTCCGTGACTATAAGGTGACGATTGAAGAAGAATCGATTCCTGCCGGTGTCACAGTGAAAGAACTCATATAGCGTCGTTCTATGTACTCAGAAGAAGAAATGCTAATGTTGTCGGGGATTCAGCACTTTATGTTCTGTCCCCGGCAATGGGCATTGATTCACATCGAACAACAATGGGCTGAGAACAAGCTGACGACGGAGGGGAGTATTCTGCATAGTAACGTTGACAATCCTTTCTACCGCCAGAAAAATGGAGACGTAATCACTCTCCGCTCTTTGCATATCGCCTCAAGGGAGCTAGGGCTGTATGGCGTCACGGATGCGGTGGAACTTATTCCTTCCGACTCCCGAGAGGATTCGATCACCCATAATAAATACAAAGGATTTTGGAAGCCTTATCCTATTGAATATAAAAGGGGACATAGTAAACCTGATGAGAGAGACGAAGTACAACTGGCGGCTCAAGTTCTATGTCTGGAAGAAATGTATGGTATTCATATTCCTCGTGGAGCCCTCTATTACGATAAGGTGAAGCGTCGTGAAACGGTTGAAATGTCCGATGTTTTGCGGACAACCACGATGCGATGCGCCAAAGAAATGCATAGAATATTCACAAGCGGCGACATCCCCAAAGCCACGAAGAGACCCCATTGCAAAAACTGTTCTCTAAAAGACATTTGCCTTCCGGAAACGAATGATTGTACTCAAGTTGTAACGTATTTAAGCAGAAACCTATATGAGAATATTACTTAATACTTTGTATGTGACTACCCCTGAAGCATATTTGAGCAAGGATGGGCTGAATGTTGTTGTCTCTGTAAATCAGGAGGAGATATTCCGTATACCGATTCACAACATTGAGCAGATAGTGACATTCGGATATATTGGAGCAAGCCCTGGGGTGATGAAGTTATGTGCCGATAGCGGGGTATCCCTTACGTTTCTTTCTCCACAAGGTCGTTACATAAGTCGTTCGCAAGGTCCGACAAAAGGCAATGTTTTATTGAGGAAGGCACAATACAATTATTCCGATGATCCAGATTATTCCCTTCACCTCAGCAAATTGTTTATCGGAGGAAAGATACATAATTATCGTAATATTCTTCGTAGGTTCATTCGTGACAATGGTTCAGACGATGTTGTGGAAAATGCGGCGGAGAATCTCCGAAGGTGTAAGTTAAGGGTCTTGAACGCAGATTCAATTGATAGCGTAAGAGGAATTGAAGGGGAGGCGGCAACATATTATTTTGGAATATTCTCACATCTGATTCTGAACCAGAAAGACGATTTTGTTTTTGAGAACCGTAATCGCCGTCCTCCAAAGGATGCTGTCAACGCTATGCTGTCGTTTGTGTATTCCCTTATTTGCAATGATATGACTTCCGCTTTGGAGACAGTGGGTCTAGATCCATATGTGGGTTTTATGCACACCTTAAGACCAGGCCGGGCTTCTTTGGCTTTGGATGTTATGGAAGAACTTCGCGCTTATTTGGGAGACCGTTTGATTCTGTCGTTGATAAACAGGAAACAGATTACAATAAAAGATTTTGTGAAGCAAGGGGATGAAAGCATTGTGATGACGGATAGCGGGAGGAAAACAATATTGACCGCTTGGCAAAGCCGAAAAAAAGAGACGATCACTCATCCCTATCTTAACGAGAAGGTATCCATAGGCCTTTTACCCTACATTCAATCAATGTTACTGGCGAGATTCATCAGGAAAGACATTGATGACTATCCTGTTTTCCTTATCCAATAATTGGCGATTATGTTTGTACTGATAACTTATGATGTGAATGTGTCCTCGCCCAGTGGAGAAAGACGCTTGAGACAAGTCGCAAAGGCCTGTTTAAATTATGGTAAACGTGTTCAGAATTCAGTGTTTGAATGCATCTTGACAGAATCTCAATATGTGAGCCTTAAATTTCAGTTAGAGAATCTCATCGATAGAGACCAAGACAGTGTAAGGTTCTATTCATTAGGATCAAACTGGAAACACAAGGTAGAAACCTTGAGTGATAAGAGAGACACGGATTTCACGGAGGAGCTCATTATTTGACAGAGGCGAACCCCAAGTGTTGCAGATAAAGCAGAGATGTTCGCAATTGTTGAACATCAATAATATGGCCGAGATAATCACGTAATGTTAACAGAGTTTATAATTATTATGTTTTCATTCGCAAATTCATTATCTTTATGACCTAAAAGCCAACCATTTGATGGCTTAACAGTCGCACCCCACGTGGGTGCGTGGATTGAAATATCCATTTAATAGTGGAGTCTCCCACGACGGAGGTCGCACCCCACGTGGGTGCGTGGATTGAAATAGTCAAGCGCATCTCACAAAGAGACCGTCTATGTCGCACCCCACGTGGGTGCGTGGATTGAAATATTGCTTATATTTGCGGTGTAAACACAAACGCAGTCGCACCCCACGTGGGTGCGTGGATTGAAATTTGCCAGTCCTCAAGCAGAGGCAAAATATCCTCGTCGCACCCCACGTGGGTGCGTGGATTGAAATTCAGCATAATAGTGGCACTCTGATTTGAAC
>OJKP01000979.1_pt1 | contig 18132 bp, 13 predicted proteins | sample 1596521 | NCBI WGS metagenome assembly OJKP01 (sample SAMEA4350130, study PRJEB24818) | metagenome | biome: human; feature: gut; material: faeces | place: Denmark | collected 2013-09
CTCTTCCCATTCCGAACAGAGAAGTTAAGCCCAACCGCGCCGATGGTACTGCACACCCGCGGGAGAGTAGGTCGCCGCCAATTTCTTTACAAGCCTCTTTCAGTGTAACAACTGAGAGAGGCTTTTTGATTATTAGTCTGCCAAATTATTTACAGAGTTTCATACGCTTTAATTATTTCGTAATAGTTAAAACGTTCCCATTTACTTTTGAAACAATTTATACAGGCAGGTGTCCGATTGAATTCAATCGGACACTTGCCTGTTAAGGACTGAATTGTGCAGTGTAATAGTAAATGACTGCTACCTTGAGAGTCTTTTGTAGTCAGATGTCCGAGAGGGAACTCTCTATTCACACGATAGGACGGAATCCGACAATAGAATAGAAGTGACGTATCTCGAAAGGATTGCTGAAAACAACTTGCCACACACCGTGAGGTGTAAAAGCACGAAAATGCCGTATGCCGAACGGCACGTACGATGGTGTGAGAGGTCGGTGAACACGAAAGTAGGAGATAAACACCAATGATTAGTGTTTACCTCCTACTCGAAATAAATGGGGTCGTTTCTCCGCAAGAAAAAAATCCCCACCGTTAAAGGACGATGGGGATGGGACCTAATGTTTTCACAACGGAATAATCCTTATTGTGATTTGCTAGAAATATGCGGCAAATATAATGATTACTTTGTTAAGATCCAACTATTTTGGGAGTTATTTCTTATCTTTGTGGAAGTCTGGTTGCAGTTCGGCAAGGATTGTAAGCAAACTTGCTTCTCTGTTCTCACCTTGTACTATTTTTTCAGAAAATAAGTTGCAGACGAAGCTGAGGATAAGTCGCACATGTCAATATGAAGGTTAACTTTCATAGTGCTTGCACTTACGTCAACATGAAACACACAGTTATAATATTGTAATCCTTTGAAATATGAGTAATAAGAATATTCTTGGGCTCGATTTAGGTACTAATAGTATTGGTTGGGCCGTAGTGAAATGTATAGACAACGAGGATACTGAACGTAAACTTATAGGACTTGTTGATGCAGGAAGTCGCATTATTCCGATGGATGCCGCGATGCAAAGTGATTTTGCAAAAGGTAATACAGTGTCGCAGACAAAGGAACGAACGCAATATAGGAGTGTGCGTCGTATACGTGAGCGTCATTTATTGCGCCGAGAGCGATTGCATAGAGTCCTTTCTCTTATGGGAATGTTGCCGCGGCATTATGCACAGGCGCTGACTCGCTATGGTAAGTTCAAGGACGATGTAGAGTGTCGTTTACCATGGGCTGAGGGTAGTGAAGGAATGCCTGTGTTTATCTTTCAGCAGTCTTATGATGAGATGCTACAGATCTTTTGGCAGGAACATCCAGAGCTGATGGCTAAGGGAATGAAAGTGCCCTATGATTGGACCTTATATTATCTCCGTCATAAGGCATTGCATCAGGCTATAAGTGGAGAGGAACTTTCGTGGATACTCCTCAATTTTAATCAGAAGCGTGGCTATTATCAAGCACGTGGTGAGGAGGATGATGTTGACACTTCAAAAGAAGAGAAGTATTATGCTCTTAAGGTTGTCAATGTGGTAGATAGTGGTGATAAGAGAGGGAAGGACACGTGGTACAATGTATTTCTTGAAAATGGCTTGGTTTATCGTCGTTCGGCAAAAGAAAAGCCCGACTGGGTGGGCAAGGTGAAGGATTTCATAGTCACCACTCAGCTGAATGAAGATGGTACTCCAAAGAAAGGAAAAGATGGTGAAGTAAAAAGGTCTATCAGTATGCCTAAAGAGGAGAATTGGGGACTTCTGAAGATTAAGACAGAAGATGATATTCGCAGTTCGGGCCTGTCTGTAGGTGAATATATTTTTGGTGCATTGCTTCGGAATCCGAAGCAGAAGATTAAAGGCCAGTTGGTGCGCACCATAGAGCGCACTTTCTATAAGGAAGAGCTGCGAGGCATATTGGAGAAGCAGCGCGAGTACATTCCTCAGTTGCGTGATGCCGCATTGTATGAAGCGTGCATTAATGAGCTTTATCCGCAGAATGATGCTTATAGGCAGTCTATAGCGTCAAAAGGCTTTACATATCTTCTATTGGATAATATCATATTCTATCAGCGTCCGCTCAAGAGTAAGAAGTCTATGATAGACGAATGTCCATATGAATATCACGAGTGTCTTGATGTCAATGGCGAGAAAATGAAGAAATACGTAAAGTGTATTGCCAAGTCTCATCCTCTCTATCAGGAGTTTCGTCTGTGGCAGTTTGTGAGCAACCTTCGCATCTACCAATGTAGTATCGACGACGAAGATGTGACTTCTCAATTTCTTCCAGACGAGGAAAGTCGTGCTTGCTTGTTTGATTGGCTCAACGATCGTGATTCCATAAAAGAAGAAATACTATTAACTAAATATTTTGGTTTGAAGAAGCCAAAAGGAAAGGACGTTGTACTTCCGTATCGTTGGAATTATGTACGCGATAAGTCTTATCCATGCAACGAAACGCGGGGCAAGATTCTGGAGCGTTTGTCAAAAAATGGGGTAGATACATCCTTCTTAGATGTTGAGAATAAAAATGAAAAGAATGTGGAGGAAGGTCTATGGCACATACTCTATAGTGTGAACGATCCCGAGCAACTTCGTAGAGCCTTGCGCACGTTTGCTCAGAAGTGTGTTGCGAAGCGGTGTACTTTGAACCAATCAGCTAATGACGAAGCGATGCCCGATGGGGATGCAGCATGGATTAATGCATTTGTCGACGCAATGGTGAAATTCCCTCCTTTCGAGAATGGCTATGGTGCTTATTCGGCGAAGGCCGTTAAGAAATTGCTTTCTCTCATGCGTATGGGACATCATTGGAGAGCAGACGACATTGACGAAAAGACGCGGTCGCGCATACAAAAGTTGATAGATGGAGAGTTCGACGAAAGCATACGAGAGAGAGTGAGAGAGAAGGCTATCTATTTAGACCGTTTGGAGAAGTTTCGCGGATTGCCTCTATGGTTGGCTTGTTACGTGGTATACAATCGTCATAGTGAAGCGAGCGATTTGAGCCGATGGCAAACGCCCGACGATATTGATGCTTATTTGAAGAGTTTCAAGCAGCATTCGCTCCGAAATCCTGTGGTGGAACAGGTCGTCACCGAAACGTTGCGCACGGTAAGGGACATATGGAGAAAGTATGGAAGCATAGATGAAATTCATGTGGAATTAGGTCGTGAGCTAAAAGCTCCAGCAGATCAACGTGCACAAATGACGGAACGAGCTTTGCAAGGAGAAAATACCAATCTGCGTATCAAGGCTTTGCTTACGGAGTTTCTCAATCCAGAGTTGGGTATAGAAAATGTGCGCCCTTTTTCTCCGAGCCAGCAAGAGTTGCTCCGCATCTATGAAGACACGGCGCTCAACAGCGTCAGCGAGCCCGACGACTATGTTACCGAGATAATCACGAAGTTTGCTGATGCTAAGAAGCGTCCCACGCTTTCAGAAGTAAAGCGTTATGCCCTTTGGCTTGAGCAGCATTACGTGTCGCCTTATACGGGTGAGACCATTCCCTTAGCTCGTCTTTTCACCACCGACTATGAGATAGAGCACGTCATACCGCAGTCGCGCTATTTCGATGATTCTCTGTCCAACAAGGTCATCTGTGAGGCGGAAGTCAATAAGCTAAAAGGTAATGCTCTCGGCTTCGAATTTATCAAGCAGCATCATGGCGAGAAAGTCATTCTCAATGGCGGTCGCGTAGTGACCATCCTCGAGACCGATAGTTACTCAGACCTTGTAAATAATATCTATGGTAAGAGCAATCGTGCAAAGATGCGCAAACTCTTTCTTGAGGATATCCCCGCGGAGTTTATTGAGCGTCAGATGAACGACAGCCGTTATATCAGCAAGATGGTCACATCCTTGCTTTCGCACATAGTGCGTGAAGAGGGAGAAGAAGAGGCTAAGTCGAAACACATCGTGGTATGCACTGGTGCCGTAACCGATCGCTTGAAACGCGATTGGGGAGTCAACGACGTATGGAATCGCATTATCTTGCCACGCTTTGAGCGTATGAATAAGATTACTAATACGCAGAAGTTCATCACCATCAGTACTTCGGGACATCTTATTCCCGCTATGCCGTTGGAACTGCAGAGGGGCTTCAGCAAGAAGCGCATAGACCATCGTCATCATGCTATGGACGCCATCGTGATAGCTTGTGCCACGCGTGATCACGTCAACCTTTTGAGCAACGAAGCTGCTCTGCCCAAGAATCAAGCCAATCGTTATCAGCTCTCTCGCAAGCTTCGTCGGTATGAAGATGTGCTCGTCTGCCGTGAGGGTCGCTCTCGCAAGATCTCTGTAGCTAAGGATTTCCTTCTTCCCTGGCCTACTTTTACGACCGATGTAGAGCATGCGTTGAGACAGATTCTTGTCAGTTTCAAGCAAAATTTGCGTGTTATCACAAAAGCTACGAACCATACACTTCGTATCGTCAATGGCAAGAAAATCTCTGTGCCGCAGACGCTGGGCGATAGTTGTGCTATTCGAAAGTCCATGCATAAGGAGACTGTCTTTGGAGAGATCAATCTGAGGCGGACGAAGACTTTCGGCTTAAAGCAAGCATTGCAGCTTCCTCGTCGCATCGTCAATCGCGATTTAAGAGGAAAAATCATGCAACTCCTCGAACTGAAATATACCGAGAAGCAGATCAAAGCCTATTTCTCAGAGAATGCCGAAGCGTGGAGTGATGTGAATCTGAAGCAGATCGAAATGTATTATTTCACCAAGGAAACCTCCGACCGCTTCTTTGCCACGCGTAAGAGCATTGACACCTCGTTTAATCGCAAGGCAATAAACGAGAAGGTGGCAGATACGGCCATACAGAAGATCATGCTTCGCCATCTCGAGCAGTACGCCGACGATGCCACGCTCGCATTCTCGCCCGACGGCATTGACCAGATGAATAGTAATATCCTTGCGCTCAATGACGGCAAATACCATCAGCCCATCTATAAAGTGCGGGTCTATGAGAAAGCCGAAAAATTTGCCGTAGGGCAGAAAGGCAATAAGAGTCGGAAGTTTGTCGAGGCTGCAAAGGGTACCAACCTCTTCTTTGCGATATATGAGCAGACGACTGTCGATCCTGCTACGGGATTGTCCGTCAAGAAGCGCAGTTATCGCACCATCCCGCTCAATGAGGCCATTCTCAAGATGAAACAGGGGGTTCCACTCGATAGTAAGGCCTCCTTTATCCTCTCGCCTGGAGATCTCGTCTACGTTCCTACGAAGGAGGAAAGGCAGACGGGACAGATGGAAAGTCCGATAGATAAGGAGAGGGTGTATAAGATGGTAAGTTCAGGTAAAGGGCGAGTTGATTTTGTTCCATATTTTGCGGCTTCCGTCATATTCTCAGTATCAAAAGAAAATTCTTCCCATTACTCGGGCATACAAAATGAATTTGGTGTGGGCAGCCCTAAGTCTAAAAATGAGCGAGCTCTCACTGGCGAGATGATTAAGGAAGTCTGCCTTCCCATAAAGGTCGATCGGCTTGGCCATCTCATCGAAAAATAATAAGTATTAGTCATAAAGGCTTGGCAGCTTCGCCATTTTCGAAGCAGCCAAGTCTTTTGTGGTTCAAATCGTTATATTCACTTCCCTTAAAATCTAACCCTTATGATTAAGAAGACCCTCTACTTCAGTTCGCCTGCCTACCTCTCGCTGCGCATGGGGCAGATGGTGATAAAGCTTCCCGAGGTGGAAAAGCAGAAAAACCTTTCAGAACTCATAAAGCGTGAGACTATGGTGACGCGTCCCATTGAGGATATTGGTATTGTAGTGCTCGATCATCGGCAGATCACGCTTACACAAGGACTGCTCGAAGCACTGCTCGAAAATAATTGTGCCGTTATCACCTGCGATAGCCACTGTATGCCCGTCGGACTCATGCTTCCCCTTTCGGGCAATACCATTCAGAGCGAACGCTTCCAGAGCCAAATCGCTGCATCACTTCCTTTGCGTAAGCAACTTTGGCAGCAGACCATGAAGGCAAAGATTAGCAATCAGGCCCGCGTACTCTCGCTCTGTGCCCAAGCAGAGGTAAGGTGTATGGAGCGTTGGAGTGCCGATGTCAATAGTGGCGATAGCAATAATCTTGAAGCGCGCGCTGCTGTATACTATTGGAGCAATCTCTTCTCGCGTATAGCGGGCTTGCAGCAGTTCACGCGAAGCCGTGAAGGCCTTCCTCCTAACAATCTGCTCAATTATGGCTATGCCATCCTGCGAGCAGTGGTAGCCCGTGCTTTAGTGAGTAGCGGACTTTTGCCCACGTTGGGTATTCACCACCACAATCGCTACAATGCCTATTGTTTGGCCGACGACATTATGGAGCCTTTTCGTCCATACGTCGACGAACTCGTATATCATATTGTGGAGAGTCAAGGCGCTGATCAATTAGAGCTGTCTCAAGAAGTCAAGTCGCAGTTGCTCACCATTCCTACACTCGATGTCGTAATCGCTGGCAAGCGTAGCCCGTTGATGGTCGGTGTGGCACAGACCACGGCCTCGCTTACAAAATGCTTTAGTGGCGAACAGAGACGCATAGCCTATCCCGAGAGATAATCTTAATCAGAGCAATCGTTATGGATAAGTTAAGTGAATACAGAGTCATGTGGGTATTAGTATTTTTTGATCTCCCTACGGAGACGAGTAAGGATAAGAAAGCCTATCAGCTTTTCCGCCGACAACTGCAGATGGATGGCTTCACCATGTTTCAGTTTTCCATCTATGTGCGCCACTGCGCTAGTATGGCCAATGCCGACGTTCACGTGAAGCGCGTAAAGCATTTTATGCCCGAACGTGGCAGCGTGGCTGTGATGTGTATTACTGACAAACAGTTTGCCGACATACACATCTATCATGGTTCGAAAATAGAGAAAGCGAGAACGCAGCCACATCAGCTAGAGTTGTTCTAACATTCCTTTCCCTCTCTCTCCCCATGCACGATATTATCATAGGTCTCTTAAAACTCTCAGTTTTTCTGCATTATAGACTCCTCTGTACCTTTTTTCTTATTTCTAAATATAAACGTAAACACCTGGTTATGAGCGTGCTACTCATATCCAGGTGTTTGTGACCTTACGAAGGTACGTTTTTTCTAGCAAATCACAACTACAAGAATGCCTTCCAGGCGATAAATTTAGGTGTTTGTGACCTTACGAAGGTACGTTTTTTCTAGCAAATCACAACGTATCGGTGATACTCCAAATCAAAACCCGCAGGTGTTTGTGACCTTACGAAGGTACGTTTTTTCTAGCAAATCACAACAAGCAAAGGCTATGTAATCGAGGCAATGCGGGTGTTTGTGACCTTACGAAGGTACGTTTTTTCTAGCAAATCACAACTAAGCATTTTGCTTATTCCACATTTGTTCAGGTGTTTGTGACCTTACGAAGGTACGTTTTTCTAGCAAATCACAACAGTAATCATCCAGAACAATGAGACTGACGGGTGTTTGTGACCTTACAAAGGTACTTTTTTTCTAGCAAATCACAACCGCCTGCAACGGGACACCCTGATTGTGTGGGTGTTTGTGACCTTACAAAGGTACTTTTTTCTAGCAAATCACAACAACATAATTACACAAAAGATAAGGAGACGAAATAATGATTTTTCGCATTAGAGGAGAATGAATTATTATTTATGAGAGGCATCTCTTGTCATTATCTCCTTACGTAGGGGTAGAGAAAGCAAGGGGCTATAACCCTTATTCTTTCCTTTTCACACCTCTTATCGCTTCGGCTTCTAATGGATTTTCGGGCCAATAGTGTTTGGGGTAACGGCGGCGGAGTTCTTTACGCACTTCAAAATAGGCATTTTGCCAAAAACTGTGCAAGTCTTGTGTGAGTTGTACAGGTTTAAAACCAGGTGAAAGAAGTTCCATTAAAACGGGGCGTTTGCCATCGTCTACACAAGGTGTATCCTCCAATCCGAAACATTCCTGTAGTCTTACGCTAAGAATGGGAGTAGATGCTCCTTGACGATAGTCTAAGCGGACGCGGCTACCCGTCGGAACCGTGATATGAGTAGGTGCTAAGCGATTGATGGCTTCTTGCTCGGGATAGGGGATAAGGCTCCACAGAATTTCAGCCAGGGGAAGCCGACGAAGTTCCTCAGTAGTGGTTAGGGTACGAGTGCCTTGCGTGAGGAAGAAAGAAAGCCAATCAGCAGCAGTAGCAAGAAGGTGATCTGTGGAAATATCTGTAAAGGAAAGTTCGGGATGCCATGCTGCTACTTGTGCCACGCGTCGCTGCAAGGCTTGTACCTCGTCATTCCAGGAAAACATGCTTAGGCCATATTTGGCAGTAGCGCTACAGATGACTTGCGAAACCTCTTCAGGTGATACCTGTTGCAGAGGGTGCGCTTCGATGAGCAGTTGTCCGATACGCTTTTCACGTTGGGCAAGGAGCATGCCACGTTTGTTATCCCACGAAAGATTGTTGCGCTTCTGTATGTTAGAAGAAGGAAGGGAGGAAGGGTTGAGAGGGGCGGCAAGGAATATGTGTCCTATTGAGCCTTGAGCAGCATGGAGCGAAGCCACGGCAAGCCATTCGTGGCTAGAGAGCCAATCAGAGGCGTCAACTTGGGCATTATTGCCGTCGGCTAGACGGAAATGACCCACGCCATCGGTGGATTTTGCCACCCGCTCTGGATAAGCCAAAGCGATGAGTAGGCCACAATCCTCTGGCGAGACGTCAGTGTTGCTCTGTTCGGTGTGTATCATGCGTTGATACTCGCGTGCTATCTGTGCGATACGACTCCATCGTCCGATTTGGTGCAAACTGCGTGCTTGACGCAGACGAGTGATGCGCAGAGATAGGTCGGCTCCAGACTCAGTCTCAGCTAGAGGATCTTTCTCTTCTATCAAGGCCGCAATGTCGCAAGCTAAGGCTTGCATCTCTTTGGACGGAGCGCTGAGCATCATGCGAGCTATACGTGGATGACAGGGAAGTTGAGCCATTTTCTTCCCAATGGGAGTGATGCTATTTTCAGTAGTGATAGCCCCTAAGTTGCGTAATCGTTCGGTGGCAAGAATGCGTTCGGGGCGTGGGGGTAGTGTGAGCCAAGGAAGTTCCTCCACGTGTTGTTCGCCAAAGGCTACCACGTCTAACAAGAGCGGCGCGAGGTCGGCTTCCTCTATCTCGGGCAAGCGCTGAGACAACATACGGCTTTCCGAGGCCTTCGACCACAGTCGATAACATACGCCTTCGGCCACACGTCCAGCACGTCCCATTCGCTGTGTGGCCATATCTAGGCTGATACGTACGGTTTGTAACGCACTGAGCTGCGTGCGAGCATCGAACACCAACTTTCGGCATAGTCCAGAATCTATTACGGCACGCACGCCTTCAATGGTGAGCGAAGTCTCAGCAATGGGCGTGGCGAGCACTACTTTGCGCTCTTCGGGTGCAGAGGGCGCTATGGCTTCGTTTTGTCGTTCGGGAGAAAGGTTGCCGTAGAGAGGGTAGACGTGTATACCCGTCTCTGCCACCGAAGCGAGCAACTTCATGCAGCGCTCTATCTCGCTCTGCCCAGGAAGGAACGCGAGCACATCGCCTTCCGTCTCTTGGAGGGCACGGCGCACAGCAGAAGCCACGGCTTCGGGCATTTCTCTGGGAGAGGGATCTGCGGTGAGATATTCTGTGCGAACGGGAAACATTCGCCCTTCGCTCTCAATGAGAGGAGCATGGAGCGTATGGCAAATATGAGATGCGTCAATCGTGGCCGACATGAGTACGATCTTCAAGTCGGGACGAATAATCTCTTGCGAACGGCGAGCTAGGGCAAGAGCCAAGTCGGTGTTAATGCTTCGTTCGTGAAATTCATCGAAGATGACGATGCTCACTCCATCGAGTGTAGCATCGTCAATGAGCATACGCGTGAGGATGCCCTCGGTCAGTACCTCGATGCGAGTTTGTGCTGAGGTGCATGATTCAAATCTCACGCGGTAGCCTACGGTCAGTCCCACCTTCTCTCCCAATAGGCTAGCCATGCGCATAGCAATTTGCTTAGCAGCCAATCGTCGTGGTTCGAGCATGAGAATCTTCCCGCCATCTGTGGGCAACGAATGTAGCAAGGTCAGTGGCAACAATGTAGATTTGCCCGCTCCCGGTGGTGCAGTCACCACCACGGCCTCGTGTTGGCTGATGCAAAGATTCAACTGCTCCGCTATTTGCGAAGCAGGCAGATGTGAGAAATGCTGTAGGAGGTGGGATAGGGGCATTTTCGGATTCCTGGGAATGCTAGAACTTTTTGGGATTTCTAGGGTTATTGTTGGGCTGAGGCTTCTGCTTGGTGTTGGTAGCAGCCCATATCGGGGGCTGTGGCGCGAGGGGTGCCAAGGCGATCGAGTGGATAGGTAGCAGCTGTGACGGTGGCATCAGCAGTGCCTACGGCTTTAGATTTAGGTGAGAGCGCGAATGAGAATTCCAGTGTAGAGGTGTTGAAGTCGGGTGTGAAATTCTTATCTCGGCTCACGGCTTCTGTGCTCGTAGTGGTGGACTTGCCGTCATCCCAGAGGCAGTTAGTGAAATGCTCGTCGTTAGTAATTGGATCCGTGTTGATTAGGCAATGGTCGAAGTGATAGTTGAATGCGTCTTCTTCGAAGCGCTTGTTGAAGTTGCCCATCATCTCATCGCTCTGATAGCCTGTGATGATGCTGTTGGTAATATCCATGCGTTGCAAGGGAAGGCGCACGTTGCCATCGTAGTTGGCAAAGTCAATGGCTGCCCCGCCGCTTCCGCCAGTGAATAGGTAGAATCTGCCCAAGGTGCAATGTACCATCTGTATGTCGCCTCCGCGCACGTGTACGCAGTCGCCTCCAGCATTGGTCAGTTGGCTATTGCCCACATAGACGTTGGCCATGCGCAGGTTGAGCCCGTGGTGTGTAGTATTGTGGATAATAGAATTTTCTAGCGTGAGTGTGCGTCGGGAAAGGTCGGAAGAGTCAACGCGTAGTCCGTCAGTGCTGCTATGGATATCAGCATAGTTAATATGGTTGTCGTATGATTCTTCTTTTAGTACGATTCCCCCCCAAAGGCCAGGTGTACGGTCGTAGGGTTGATTCGTAAACATATCATCCAGTCGATCTCCGCGCAACGTGACAGGCTCTGTCGCAGATCCATTTATTATTAGTCGGCCATGCACAATGAGTTGAGCCTTGGAGTGAAACATCAGACAGGTGCCAGCTTCGAGCGTGAGTGTTGCTCCGCGATCTACCACGAGACTGTCCATGATGCGGTAGGGGCGCCGGGCGCTCCACGTCTCGTCAGCCTGGATGTGGTGCTCCTTGAGCGTTATCACGTCTTGTCCGGAAGCCGTAAGCACCACTTCTTGCGACGTGCCAGCTTCGGTGGTAAAGACGAGCTTGTCTTCATACTTCACGGGCTGGTCGGTGTCGTTCTCGGGTACATTGGCCATGAGATATACTACCATGCTGTCTTTCCGAGCAATCTCGAAATCAGTGCCGCAACCTCCTACGAGCGCACTACCATCTACGTTGACGCGAAAGGGAGAATCTTGTCCCTTCTGCAGCGCCACGTTCGGAATGCGCAGTGCCTTGTCGGCATGGTTGTAGACCATGAAGGAGTAAGTCTTGGTGGGCTCTCCGCTGATAATGGTGTCGAAGGCCACGGTATCTTTGCTAAAGGCCAGTCGGTCGTTGGGCGAGGCGGTGTAAGCATCATCCTTCAAGCATGAGGCCAATAGTAGGGCGGGCAGAAGAAGCAATAGGAAATAACGCATGGGGAAAATGATAAGTTTATAAGTTTAATAAGTTTAAGAGTTTAGGAAGTCACCTATCGTCAAAGGCAGCTCCTAAACTTTTAAACTCCTAAACTTATCTACTCTTTTTGCTTATACTCTCTTGAGAATGTCGAGCAAGTGATCCCATACCATCTTTACGGTGGGGATGAGCAGACGCTCGTCGGGCGAGTGAACGCCGCGCAGCGTAGGACCGAAGCTTACCATGTCGAGCTTGGGATATTTCTCAGAGAAGAGGCCACATTCCAGTCCGGCGTGGATAGCCAGAATCTTGGGCTCTTTGCCGAAGAGACTCTCGTAGCTTTCCTTGGCAATCTTTACGATTTCGCTGTTCGGATTGAGTTTCCATCCAGGATAGCCTTCGTTGGTCACGACTGAAGCACCACCCAACTCAAATGCAGCACGCACTACGCTAGCCATGTTGGCGCAAGCACTGCTTACGCTGCTGCGTTGGCTCGTTGTGACAGTCACGTGGTCACCCTCAAGGCGAATGCTGGCCAAGTTAGAAGAAGTCTCTACTAGCCAGTCGATGTCTTGGCTCATAGCAAACACACCATTGTGGACGGCATGGAGCGAAAGCAACATTTTGCGCATGGCAGTGGGCAGCATGGCTTCGGTAGCTGCGGGTTCCTCATCGATGCTAAACAGGATAGTCTTCTCCGTTACAGAAAACTCCTCCTTTACATCTTCTGCAAATGCTTGCAAGTCTGCCTTGATTTGTGCAAATTTATCGGTGGGAACAGCGCAAGTAGCGTGTCCTTCACGAGGTATGGCATTGTGAAGGCCACCGCTCTGAATGTCAGAAAGGCGCAGGTCCATCTTCTCCATCTCATTGACGAGAAAACGAACTAGCAATTTGTTCGCATTGGCGCGTTTTTTCTTGATATCATCGCCCGAGTGACCTCCCGTTAGTCCTTTCACGCCGATGCGGAAGGTGGTAAAGCCTTGAGGAATGGCTTCGGTGGGGAAGGGATAAGTGGCAGTGGTGCGCACGCCGCCTGCACAGCTCACGAAGATCTGTCCCTCATCCTCCGAATCGAGGTTGATCAAGTAGTCGCCGTGCATGAAGTCGCCCTTCATGCCAAAGGCACCCGTCAGTCCGGTCTCTTCGTCGCGAGTAAACACGCACTCAATGGGACCATGCTCAATATCGTCCGATTTGAGAATCGCCATTTCCATGGCCACACCGATACCATCGTCGGCACCGAGCGTAGTGCCTTTCGCACGCATCCATTCGCCATCGACGTAAGTCTGTATAGCGTCGGTTTCGAAATTAAAATCGGAATCTTTATTTTTCTCGCATACCATGTCCATGTGGCTCTGAAGAATCACCGTCTTGCGATTCTCATAACCAGGAGTAGCAGGCTTGCTAATGCATACGTTGCCCGTCTCGTCTACCTTCGTAGGCAGTCCGAGACGCTCGCCAAATGCCTTCAGAAAGGCTATCATCTTCTCTTCCTTCTTTGAAGGACGGGGCACTTTGTTTACTTCAGCAAAGCAATCGAACACGATGCTCGGCTCTAAAAGATTGGTGTTACTCATTGTCATATATATATTATTGTGTAACTTTGCTTCGGAATCTAGGAGCAAAGCTCCCGTATTCAGAAAGCAAAAGTAAAAAAAAGAAATGGAACTCTTCATTGTAACACTCATAATTGTTGCTTTGTGCCTTGCTTTATTGTCCGTGCGCCTCTTCTTTGGTCGCAGTTTTGTGAAAACCCACGTAGATCAGAGTAAGGCAATGCGCCAACGCGGCATACGTTGCGTGCAGTCGCAGGATGCTGAAGCGAGAATTGAGAACGCGAAAAGAGTGAAAGAAAAAACGAAATGAAACATCTATCCACATGCGCCATACTGCTCTTCGCAGCGAGTGTGGCATTGACCGGTTGCAACAAGAAAGATCCTGCTCAGCAGGTAAAGTCTAACGGACTTCCTAAAGCTGGTACTACCGAAATGGCTACAGCCAGTGCAAGTCCCGTAGCCGTAGTAGACATTGACACGCTTGCTGCCCAGAGCGATTACTGTAAAGAGGGGCAGAAAGTGCTTGAAAACAAGCAAAACGCCTATCGCCAGCAACTCAATGCAAAGGGGCAGAAGTTGCAAAACGATATGATAAACTTCCAAAAAAAGGCTCAGCAAGGCGGGTTCACTTCGCAACAGGAAGCCGAAGCAGCTCAGGCTCGCCTTCAGAAGCAACAGCAGGAACTGCAAAAGTTTCAAGAACGCATTGAAGCCGATATGGCCAAGGCCACACAGCAGTATCAGACCAAGCTTCGCGATGATATCAATGCTTTCCTAAAGGAATACAATAAAGATGGCCGTTTCAAGGTAATTATCAGCAAGAGTGGCGATAATGTACTCTATACCGATCCTTCTGTAGATATCACCAATGATGTGATTGAAGGCTTGAACAAGAGCCACAAGAAATAAGTCCACATTCTTTTAGCACCATTTAGCGCCAGCGTAGCCATATTCTGCATAGAGTAGCAGCCACGTTGGCGCTTTTTGAAAGTGTCTATTTGATAGCAATCTCCATCATCAGAATAAATAGAATCCCCCATAAGGCGATTCTTCCTTTTTTTACCCTTCTTTCCAACCTAAACACGAAATATGTCGCATTCAAAGAAAGTAGCTCTCGTTCTATCTAGCGGTGGAGCACGCGGATATGCTCATATTGGCGCCATTAGGGCTTTGCATCATCAAGGCTACGACATAACGTCTGTCACGGGAACCTCAATGGGCGCTCTTGTGGGAGGGCTCTATTGTGCAGGTCGTCTCGACGAGGCCGAGCGATGGTTTAAATCCCTTACGCGTCGCGAAATGCTTTCGCTCACCGACATTTCTCTCGGTAGAAATTATCTAGTCAAGGGAGAGAAAGTAATGCACACGCTCGAAGAGTTCGCCCCCGACTGCTTGATAGAAGCACTACCCATCCCCTTTCGTGCTGTGGCTGCCGATCTCGTGTCGCAGCGCGAAGTAGTCTTTTCCAAAGGCAGCCTTTATCGAGCCATGCGTTCGTCCATCTCTATGCCTTCTGTGTTCAAGCCCATCAAGATAGCCCACCATGTCTTGGTGGATGGAGGCATGGTCAATCCCCTTCCGCTCAATCGTGCACCGCGCACAGAGGGCGACCTTCTGGTTTCGGTCAATGTGAGCGCACCCGCCAGTATGGAGATAGAAGAGCAGCGCGAAATCAAGCGGCAACGCGAGCGCCAAGGACGTAGCCTGTTGCTCTCCTTGCAGCGGTTTATCTCTTCCTTCGTTCCCGACAAGGTCACGAGCAATTATCTCACGCTCATGTCGTCGGCCATCTCGCTCCAGATACAGCGTAATACGGTCATGGCGCAGAAGATCACCCCGCCCGACGTGGCTGTCAACATTCCGATGAATCGCTTCGGCGTGTTCGACTTCGACCGTGCTGAAGAAATCATTCAAACGGGTTACGACCTCACGCTTAAAACACTTAAGGAGTGGGAAGAGAAGTGAGGAACTTTTCTGTTTGTAGGTAGTAGCTTATTCTTTTGTAGATAGTAATCTTCTTATCTTTAGATGGTGGCTTTCCCGTTTCTTGTTGTACGTTTTCTCGTCTACCACTGCCGTCCGGTAGAGCTGCCGCTGCCGTCCGGTAGAGCTACCGCTGCCGTCCGGTAAAGCTGCCGCTGCCGTCCGGTAGAGCTGCCGCTGCCGTCCGGTAGAGCTGCCGCTGCCGTCCGGTAAAGCTACCACTGCCGTCCGGTAGAGCTATGGAAGCTTATTCGTCGACGAGTAGATGTACGATTGCAGACGCGAAGGTGATGAAAAAAGAATTGCCCCATGCACTCTTGTAGGAAGATAGTGCATGGGGCAATTCATGTATGTCGATAGAGAAGCTATTGTCGAAACAAGTCCTTCTCCAATAGCCTCGTAGTTTTAGGTAAGAAGTTCTTCCGCCAACGCGTAAACTCTCACTCACCTACCACCTTCACCCCATTTACCGTGTATTTCCCGCAAGGCGATAGGATGAGAACCTGCTTATCAGCAATGATTTTGCGTGAAGCTGATGAAGGGGCGAGAGCATGTGGGAGCATGATGCCCGTAGTAGGTGTGACGATGAGTTTCACGCTCGCTTGACAACTACCATCAATGGTCTGAGCCGTGATAATCGTCTCGCCAGCAGAAAGCAGACTTACATAGCCCCCATTCACGCTCGCCACTGCTTCGTTGGTGCTATTCCAGCGTAGGCGTTGGTCGGTAGTAGAGGTTGGCATAAGCGTAGGGTGGAGCGCAAGGTGCTCATCGCTTAGCGAAGCGGTAATATCATCTTCGGTGAAAGCAAGCGAACGCGCAGCTACGGGCTCCAACTGATGGGCTTTGCGATAGAGATAGGGTAGGGGAAGCGTCTTCGAAGTATATAGGGCAAAGCGGGCGTAGCTCTCCGCCGGAGCGTTGAATCTCAGCGTGCCGTAGCCTGTGTTTACAGGTGTGAGCGTAGCTCCATCATAGCCTAGAGAGATCTTCCACTGGAGCGTGCCTTCATCCCATGCGAGGGCTTGCTTGCCCGAAGCACCGAGTTGGCGATTGTATTGGTCGGTCAGCGTCCAAGCGTCTTCCTCCTCAGTCTTCCCCAGCGTAAAGCGGAGCACGTCGGGATTACTTACGTCGGAGGTTGAGGCCAGTGGTGTGACGTCGAGATAGTGACCTGTGCTGATGCCGTCAACGTCGGTTGCGGCGCATCCGTTGCGGTAGATGATCAGTTCATCGCCCTGTTGGAGCGTACTCTTCTTCGTAAGCTTCTCATAAGCCCACCCCATGGGCGATTCGAGTTCTGTACCTGGAGTTTCCTCGTAGTCTATCGTGATGGCATTGATGTAGACCGAGCCTTCTTGTGTGCCTCCTTTCAGCGTGATAGACGCCTCGTCGGCAGAGAAGGCCGGAAGGTTGAGCAGTCGGGTGATATCGACATATACATTTAAGTCTTTCGATACCCACTGGCCGAACCATGCTTCGCTGGCAAATTCGGTGGGCTTCTGCGTGAAGAGATTCTCTTTGCCACAGTCGATGCTGAGGCCTACTTGCCCCGACTTGTTGTTGGAGCACATGCTCAGCGTAATGCTGCGAATGGCGCATCCCTGCCACCCCTCCAGCATGAGTGAAGCCTCCTTACCACGCGGAATCTGATTGTAGCGATTGCCCGTTGTGGCACCATAATCGTTGATAAAGTATGCATACGAGCCTTTAGGCACGCTTCCCGATGGAGCAAGCGTAAAGTCGCCCGTATTCTTGTTGTACTCTACTATGCGGTAGACCACTTCTGTTGCTTGTGCTCCGAAGCATACCGCCAGAGCTGCTGCGAGCATTCCTATTCTTCGAGTGATATTCATGGATTAAAGTATTAGTACTAACAAATATGGGACTTGCCCAAGTATAATGATTGATTGCTATCTCCAATGAATTGCGTTATGCATATTGGACTGCTTTATTTCTCGCGAAGTTGCTCCCCAGCAGAGCTTCGCTGCGCTTCAAACCGCGTTGCAAAGTAATAAAATTTATGAGAATCAGCAAAAGAAACGGGTGCAATTTTTAGCACCCGTTTTGACTAATACGCCAAAAATTATCTGAAGAAAGAGGGTGGGTGTATCTGAAGATTGTTTCAAAGAAATCGCATTAGATAGAAAAGTGAACATAAAGTAAAGAAACCCGAATGCGCTTTATGAATACATCATGGATAAAGCATGCGACGAAGAAAAACGATATTATGTTTTTATCGATGAGATACAATTGTCTATAAAAGTAAAAAACACTGATATAGATGAAAGCCTTGTATCTGAGGACGACAAGGATATGCTTTACACAACGTTCTATGACATTCTCAATGACCTTATGACACGGAAGATTTTGGACATATATGTTACTGGTTCAAATTCTAAAATGTTGTCTTCTGATATTGTGACGAATTTCCGTGATAGAGGGTCAGAAATAAAAGTATATCCACTTTCCTTCTTGATAATTTCAACTATATGCTCATCTTCTGTCATAATGATTCTATGATGTTTGTTATATTACTGAAGTTTCGGATTCAGCCCGTCCTTGCTAAATCCGAAACTTCAGTATCCTTACTATTCACCTCCATCATCAGAAGGGTGTTCCAAAGGTCGCTCAATGCCTTGCGTGAACCTCTTACCTTGTACTGCGTATCACAAATATTGCTCATACTTCAAAATTTTTATTATTGCTGTCCGCTAAAACTCAAAAGAGCATAGAAATCCTATCCGCAATGCCCATAAACAGGCGTTGTGGATGATTTTTTGAAAAAGTAAGCCCCCCTTAGTCAAATAAAGACGGTTCAGGAGGC
>OJKP01000981.1_pt1 | contig 18128 bp, 15 predicted proteins | sample 1596521 | NCBI WGS metagenome assembly OJKP01 (sample SAMEA4350130, study PRJEB24818) | metagenome | biome: human; feature: gut; material: faeces | place: Denmark | collected 2013-09
ATAATATACTGGTTTTGGCTCCTCATACGGACGACGGGGAATTGGGGCTGGGGGGAACCATAAGCAAACTTATCGAACTGGGAAAGAAAGTAACCTATGTCGCGTTTTCGACCGCCCAGCAATCCGTTCCCGAAGGTTTTCCAAAAGATATTTTAAAAACGGAAGTCAAGAAAGCGACTGCCAAATTGGGAATATTGCCTGAGAACCTCATCATCTACAATTATGAAGTCCGTAAACTCGGATATGTCCGGCAGGAGATATTGGAAGAACTGATCCGCCTAAAAAAAGCGAACAGTTTTGACCTTGTTTTCATTCCAAGCCTGCACGACATTCACCAGGACCATACGACAATCGCCCAGGAAGGCCTACGCGCTTTCAAAAATACAACTCTGCTGGGCTACGAGCTGATATGGAACAATCTGACATTTAACACGCAATGTTTTGTCGAGCTTAACAGGAAACACATTCAGGCCAAAGTTGAAGCATTAAAAGCATACGAATCACAAGGAGCACGCGATTATCTATCCGAAGAGTTCATCTTTTCACTGGCAAAAACACGTGGTGTACAAGCGGGTTGTCCTTATGCTGAAGCATTCGAAGTAGTCCGTTTGTTCCTGTAAAGCGAAAGACTATATGAAAGCCGTTATTTCTTATATAATCAAATTTCTGATAGGAGGAGAAAATGCAGGTGCGCTGAGCAGCCTTGTCGGTTACACGTCAGACCCGAACCAATTCTCCCGTTATCGCGTAGTCATCATCCCCTCTCCTTTTTTCCGGGATGAAGTTTACGGGACAACCGAGTCTATGCCAAAACTGCCACTGGAAGAAATAGAAGGCGTACCTCTGCTTTTCGGTTCTTCCAAAATAGAATGGCAGGGCGATACGTGGGTGGTACATGCCGACATCATCGCCAGTGCCTATTTCCTGCTGACGCGATATGAAGAAATACGGAAACGAAACATACGGGACATTCACGGCCGTTTTCCGGGAAAAGAATCCCTACCTTTCAAAGCCGGATTCATCCATCGCCCGATAGTTGACGAGTACGGTAGATTGTTACGTCGCTGGTTACGCCAGGCACGTGTACAGCCGGTCGTCGAACCGGCCCCACGCATACAGAAAATATGGTTGACACATGATGTGGATGCTCCTTTCTTTTGCCGGACTTTCCGTAATCTGATACGGGAAACGATTAAAGGCAAAGGACTGATACAAGCCTGGAAAATGTTCAACGGTCCGCTACAAGAAGATCCGTTCTACACATTCCCCTGGTTTTTGGAACAACAAAACGAGTTAAAGGCTGCTATCGGAAAAGAGCGTTGCGAATCTCTGTTCTTTATCAAATCGGGTGGATCATCCGTTTATGACAAGCCTCACTATAAACTGCATTCTAAGGATTTACAAGAACTTTTGCTCCTCTGCAAAATTGAGAAAGCACGGATTGGACTACACTCCAGCTACGATGCCGGTAAAACTCCGGCACTCATCTCAACGGAAAAAGAACAGTTGGAGAAGCAAACCGGAAAACCTGTCACTTACAATCGGCATCATTACCTGGCCTCACGTGAACCGGAGGATATGGACTGGTTGGAAAAAGCGGGAATAACAGACGATTTCACGATGGGATATCCGGATGTTGCCGGTTTTCGCCTCGGCACTTCCCGTCCGGTACATTGGATTAACCCGGAGAACAGACGCATCTCTTCACTTGTACTCCATCCGTTGACAATTATGGAATGCAGTCTGAACGAACCTGTTTATATGAATCTCGACTATGAGGATGCGCTTGCCTACTCGAGACAACTGATCCAACAGGTGGTACGTGCCAACGGCGAACTGGTGCTGCTTTGGCACAACGACTCCATCACCACTCGGATCAAGCCAAATGTATCCGTCGACTGGCAGCAAAAACTATTCGCTGCCATCATTAAAGAATTGATAAAATCATGAAGATACTGATATTATGCGATATGTTTCCCCCTGCATTCGGACCGCGAATGGGCTATTTATGCAAATATATGAAGCGGGCCGGATGGGAACCAGTCGTTGTCACCGAGCGAATAGATGACAACACGTTTTCTTTTCTAAAGGGTGAAACATCTGTCACATATGTAAATTTCTTTCGTTCCAAAAGAAAAATCCTGCATAAGTTAGAATGGATATGCGTATTCATACTCGACTTCTTCTTCCATTATAAAGACAAGAAGATGGCAAAAGTAGCCTCCCGTTTGCTGGAAAAAGGGACATATGCCGGTATCCTGTGCAGTTCATACCGGGCTTTTCCTCTGCCGGCTGCCCGATATGTGGCAGAGAAACACCATCTGCCGTTAGTAATCGACCTGCGGGATATAATCGAACAATATGCCTCCAATGAATATATCGCTCATAACTTTCATACCTTTTCCTGGTTAGACAAAAAAATCACGGCTGCATTCCGCCATAAACTGCTACAAGATAGAAACAACGCTTTGAGGAAGGCAGATATGGTCACGACCATTTCCCCTTGGCACGTGGAAAAACTCAAAGCCTACAACCCCAATACGGAATTAGTTTACAACGGTTACGATCCGGAACTCTTCTATCCCGAACAGCACCGGACCGCCCAATTTGTCATCACCTATACCGGACGTTTGATCAGTTTGGCAACACGTGACCCCCGGTTGCTTTTCGAGGCCGTCAGCCGGTTGGACCGTGAAAAACTCATTGATCCGGACAAGTTTCGGATCCAATGGTATGTCGATTCCGAATCAAAAGCGATCATCATGCAGGCTGCAACCGCTTACCCGGTCGCCCGGTATATGGATTTTTTCAATTATATACCCGCTTCCGAGATTCCAGGTGTATTAAACCGCAGTTCCATCCTGCTGCAACTCGCCAATACTTTTGCGTCCGATGGTCCCAAAGGGTTTATGACTACCAAGCTTTTCGAGTCGATGGCAGTTGAAAAACCTTTACTCTGCGTAAAAAGCGATGAAAGCTACCTTGAAGCCGCCATCCGGAAAACCCGTTCCGGACTGGCAGCCCGGACAGCTGAAGAGGCCTATCGTTTTATCCTGTACCATTATCGGTTTTGGCAGGATAATGGATACACATACATAGATACGAACAAAAAAGAAGTAGAATATTTCTCCCGAAAAAAACAAACTGAACAATTTATGCGTATCTTTACCCGACTAAACAGTAAATGACAGAAATGGAAAGTCACCTGAACATTATAGCTTTCAATATACCTTGGCCAGCCAACTATGGAGGAATCATCGACGTATATTATAAAATGAAGGCTCTGCGCCAGTGCGGTGTGAAGATTATCTTACACTGTTTTGAATACGAACGTGCGCATTCGGCCGAACTGGAAGCTATCTGTGAAAAGGTATATTACTACAAACGGCATACGGGATTGCGTACCAATATAACCCTGTTGCCTTATAATGTATACAGCCGCAAACATCCTGAACTGATCGCCAATCTGCTGAAGAACGATTATCCGATCTTGTTCGAAGGACTCCATTGCTGTTATTACATAAACGATCCGCGACTGAAAAACAGGAAAAAGATTTACAGGGAAGCTAATATCGAACATGACTATTATTTCCACTTGGCACAGGCGGAGAGCCATCTAATCCGAAAAAGTTTCTTCCGGATAGAGGCTTGGCGATTCAAACTTTATCAGAAAGTACTGAAACATGCAGATTTGATTATTGCCGTATCGACAACCGATGCCGATTACCTTCGACACCGGTTTCCCGACAAACCGGTCGAGTTCATGCCATGTTTCCATACCAACGATCAAATTACGGTTAAGCCGGGTTCTTCCGATTTTATCCTTTATCATGGCAAACTATCCGTGATTGAAAATACACAAGCAGCGCTCTATCTCATCCGAAACGTGTTCTGCAAGCTGAATTGCCATTGTATCATTGCAGGTATGGATCCGCCAGCTTCTTTGTTGAAAGCGGCAGCTCCTTATCCGAATATCCGTATCGAAGCTAATCCTTCAGAAGAGCTGATGAATAAGTTGATACACGATGCACAAATACATGTCTTGATCACTTTCCAAGCGACCGGATTAAAACTGAAACTGCTAAACAGCCTCTTTGCCGGACGCCATACTGTGGTCAACCGGCTGATGATAACAGGTAGCGGCCTGGAACAGCTCTGCCATATTGCCGATACTCCAGATGAAATGATCCACATTTGTCGGGAGTTGATGCATACTGATATGGCCCCGGAGTTGATCGAACAGCGCCGCAACTTCCTCTATCCTACTTATTCCAATCAATATCAAGGAAAACTTCTATACAATTTTATTTATGAAAACAAATAATCTAATAAAAATTCTAACGGATTTCGAGCAGAAAATAATAGAGATCGATTTTGATAAACTACCGATCAGTGATTATAACAAAAAGTATATAGCTAACATAAAATCAGCTCATTGCTACTACATAAACATATACGCTTATGTTCAATCCGTAATGAGATCGATCACGCTATTGAATAAGGATATCATTATGGTAGACTATGGTGGCGGATGCGGTTTTTTCAGTATTCTGGCAAAAATGCTCGGAGTCCACAAAGTCATTTATATAGATCGGAATCCCGACTCCGTAAAGACAGTAAAAGAGGTGAGTAAAGTTTTCGGAATCGGACCGGACGTAATCATTTGCGGAGACTCGCCCGACCTGGTCGCATGGTGTCAAGAGAATCAAGTAAAACCGCACGCTGTCGTCGGACTTGATGTGATCGAACATATTTACAATCTCCGACATTTCTTCGCCGACATCTCCTCGCTCAACCAAAATCTGAGTTTAGTCTTCATGACCGGCTCCAACCCGAAGAATTTCTGGAAATGCAGAAAACTCAGAAAAGAAATGGATGCTTATGAAAAAGGAAATGCCGCCACTCCAAACTATTATACCAAAAGATTGGAATTCATTAAACGGACCTATCCGGATATGGAGAAAAGCAAGGCTCATGAATATGCAGCTATCACTCGCGGGATGAACTATGAGGATATCCAGTATTTCATCCAATCGAACAACTACGATGGAACAGGCGCTGCTACGTTAACCGGATATCAGGACAAGCACAACACCTGTGACCCGGAAACCGGCAATTATATGGAACGTATTCTCCCTCTAAAAGAATATCGTTATCTCTTGTCTGGGGAAGAAGACGGATTGTGCTTTATACAAGTGGGGTTCTACAACCTCTTTGGGAAAAACAAACTGAAGAACTTATGTGCCATGATCGCCAATAAATTGATCAGGAGTATCGGGGCTTGGGGAATACGTATTTCCCCTTTCATCATCATAACTTCCATACGCTACAGACTGGAAAAGTAGTTGCACATACTCCTTTTCCCAATCGGCAGGTTTCAAGATTGTCTCATTCCAAAGGAGCAGGTCTATATCGATCGGGATCTTCCCCTTTCGTTTGCTGTCCGACATGCGTCCCAATCTTTTTTCCATCTCCTTCAAAACCCGTTTCACCTCTTCCAGTGAAGCATCCGTACCGGCAATAGCCACCTGATTCAAGAATAGGCTTGAATCAGGCAAACCAATCGGCTCCGTATAAGCCGCTTCAGAGAACCGGATCGAGCTGAAATAAGCACGTAACAGACCAACCGCAGATCTCAGATTCGCTTCGCAATCGGTATTAGACCCCAAACATAATATAGCATTGTTCCACATAGTCGTATTTTAAAGCCTTTACGACAACAAAACTAACAAAAAATACCTACAATATGGTATTGACCATATTACCATTTCATACTACCTTTGCGCAAGATTAAAAAAAGATGAGATTATCAGAACTTCGTACAGGCGAAAAAGGAGTTATAGTAAAGGTAATGGGGCGCGGAGCCTTCCGCAAGCGCATTATCGAAATGGGATTTATCAGAGGAAAAGAGGTCGATGTCATCCAGAACGCACCGCTTAAGGATCCTATACACTATCGCGTAATGGGGTATGACGTTTCGTTGAGAAGAAACGATGCACAAATGATAGAAGTCGTCAGTGCGGCTGAATTCACGAAAAGCTGTAGCGGGTTACCGGAAAACCGCCCGGTAGATTCTTATATCCAAACATCCAGCAAGAGTTTGCAGGCTATGGCCATGCACAAAGGCAAAACCATCAATGTCGCATTGGTCGGAAATCCCAATTGCGGTAAAACATCTTTATTTAATTTCGCCTCCGGTGCACATGAGCATGTCGGCAACTATAGCGGCGTGACCGTCGATGCCAAAGCCGGGACATTCCATCAGAACGGTTACACCTTCAAGATTGTAGACCTTCCAGGAACCTATTCCCTGTCGGCTTATACCCCTGAAGAACTCTACGTTCGCAAGCATCTGAGTGAGGAACAACCGGACGTCGTAATCAATGTTGTCGATGCTTCCAACCTGGAACGAAACCTATACCTGACCTGCCAATTGATCGACATGGACGAGCGTATGGTCATCGCCCTCAACATGTATGACGAACTGGAACGGCATGGAAATAAGTTCGACCATAACTCTCTCTCAAAGATGATCGGTACGCCAATTGTCCCGACCATCAGTAAGACCGGTTTCGGTATTGAAGAACTTTTCAACCGCGTCATAAAGGTCTACGAAGAAGAAGATCCTGTGCTCCGCCATATTCACATCAACTATGGTGAGGTACTGGAAAAGGCCATTTTTTCGGTAAGGCAGACTTTGAAACAGAACGGGAATGTCTCCAAAAGCCTTTCCAAACGTTACCTTGCCATCAAATTACTTGAGGGTGATCCGGAAGTGGAAACATTTGTCAAGTCATTGTCTGGTTCCGAAGCAGTCATCCAGGAACGCGACCGCAATGTTGCTCAAATCGAAACCCTTCTGAAAGAAGATTGCGAAACAGCTTTCACCAACGCCCGCTACGGTTTTATTTCCGGAGCATTGCGTGAGACCTACGAGCAAAACAAAATAGAAGAAGCGACAAGCACACAGATCATCGATCTCTTCGTTACCCATAAAGTACTGGGCTTCCCGATTTTCATTCTCTTTATGTGGATCATGTTCGAAGCTACTTTCCGCCTGGGAGAATACCCGATGGAATGGATCGAATCGTTCGTGGGTTGGATCGGAGAGTTCATACGTGGAAATATGAGTGAAGGTCCGTTGAAAGATCTGTTGGTGGACGGTATTATCGGAGGGGTGGGAGGCGTTATCGTATTCCTTCCCAACATCTTGATACTGTACGCCTTTATATCCTTCATGGAAGATTCCGGCTATATGGCACGTGCCGCTTTCATCATGGATAAGATCATGCATAAAATGGGGCTGCACGGCAAATCGTTTATCCCGCTTGTGATGGGCTTCGGTTGCAACGTACCGGCTATCATGGCTTCTCGTACGATCGAAAGCCGTAACAGCCGGATGATCACCATGCTGGTAAACCCGTTGATGAGTTGCAGCGCCCGTCTTCCGGTATATGTCTTGCTGACAGGTGCTTTCTTTCCGCAGACAGCTGGAACGGTCATGATGATCCTCTATGCTTCGGGTATCCTGCTTGCCGTCCTGATGGCACGCCTATTCAAACGTTTCCTATTCAATGACGAAGATATACCTTTCGTGATGGAGCTCCCCCCCTATCGCATGCCGACAGGAAAGTCTATCATGATTCATATGTGGGAAAAGGCCAAACAATACCTGCACAAGATGGGAGGCGTCATCCTGATCGCTTCTATCATCATCTGGTTCTTGGGATATTTTCCCCGCCACTCGAAAAACAGCGATATTTTTGACAAACAGATAGCCGAAGTGGAGCAGTCCGATACAAATCCGGAAGATAAAGTGGAAACAATCGCCGAACTGGAACGCCTGAAATCGATGGACCATCAACAGGAATCCTATATCGGCCGCATCGGCCAGGCCATACAACCGGTACTCCATCCGTTGGGATTCGACTGGAAGATGAGTGTCAGCCTGTTGACAGGCATGGCAGCCAAAGAAGTAGTCGTCAGCACATTGAGCGTCTTATACACAGGAGAGTCGGATGACAGCCAGGTCCTGACCGAACGCTTGAAACAGGATAAGAATGCCGATGGAGAACCTGTCTTCACCCCATTGATCGCTCTGAGTTTCATGCTCTTCGTTCTGATCTATTTTCCTTGTATCGCTACGATATCGGCTATTGTCAATGAATCCGGTTCGTGGAAATGGGGGATATTCGTAATCTTTTATACTTGTGTACTTGCGTGGATTGTCTCATGCGTGGTCTACCAGACAGGACACCTTTTTATGAATTTATTTAGTTAACAACAGAATACAAAATATTTTAATCATGTGGCAGGAAATAGCAGTTGTCATCATCGGTCTTGTCGTCATTTTCCACATCGGGAAAAAAATTTACAGATTCCTAACACACTCCACCGGAACGAGTAAATCTTGTTGCCATGGATGTTCGGGATGTACACTAAAGGACAACAACCGGAGCAAAGATAAAAAGATGCATAAGAAAGTCTACCTACTGGCTATATTGGGGATTCTTTCTATCGTTTCCTGCAAAGACAACAAGAAACAATATTACGAAGAAAGCGGAACTGTGTTTCATACCCTATACACGATCAAATATGAAGCCTCCCAGATTTTAACGGATAAAATAGATGCCGAATTGCAAAAATTCAACCTGTCCCTGAATCCTTTCAACCCTAATTCGATCATCGCGAAAGTAAATAACAATGAACCGGTAGAGGTAGACGAATGGTTTACAGAGGTATTCAATAAGTCAATGGAAGTCTCCCGCAATTCAGATGGTGTTTTCGATATTACCTGCGCCCCTTTGGTCAATCTTTGGGGATTCGGGTTCAATAAAAAAGACAGTGTGACACCTGCCATGATCGACAGCCTCAAAGCTTTTGTCGGTTACCGGAAAGTGCATCTGGAAGGCAAAAAGGTCGTAAAAGACGATCCCCGCCTGTTACTTAACTGCTCCGCCATAGCCAAAGGATATTCCTGTGACGTGATCGCTCGCCTCCTTGAAAAGGAAGGAGTGGAAAACTATATGATTTTGATAGGCGGCGAAGTAGTGGTAAAGGGAGTCAATCAGAATGGCGTATGCTGGCGAACCGGCATCAACCTTCCGGAAGAAGATCCGGAAGGTATCAAATATAATTATGACGAAATCGTCCAGCTTTGTAAAAAAGGTGCGATTGCCACCTCCGGCAATTACCGTAATTTTTATATCAAAGACGGTAAAAAATATGCTCACACGATCGATCCCCGTACCGGTTATCCTGCCGAACAAAGTGTATTGAGCGCCACAATCGTTGCTGACGATTGCATGACGGCCGATGCCTATGCCACTGCATTTATGGCGATGGGATTGGAAAAAGCCAGGCAAATGGCTGATTCCTTACCAGAGATTGAATATTATGTGATATATGCCGATGAGAATGGGAAGCACCAAATTGAATATTCAAAAGGAATGCTCCAATACCTGCCTAAACGGAAACCAATGTAAGCTCGGCCCCTTCTTGATTGGTATAAATTGCACAAGAAAGGTCCTGATCCTAAAACTTTTTCAACTCCTGGTAAAGCAACCTGACCGGCAATCCCATCACATTATAAAAACTACCATTGATAGCTTCGACTGCCACATAACCGATCCACTCCTGTATGCCATAGCTGCCGGCTTTATCAAACGGGCGGTACTTATCGACATAGTAGATGATCTCGTCGTCGTCCAGATCGGCAAAACAAACAGCCGATGAAGCGAAAAAAGAAACAGTTTTCTCCTTTGTCGTAATGCAAACGCCGGTAATCACCTCATGTACACGTCCAGACAGTTTCCGAAGCATCGTGATAGCATCTTCGCGGTCTTTTGGTTTTCCTAAAATTTCACCGAAAGTCCACACGATCGTATCGGCTGTGATCAACAATTCGTCTGCCGACATGGAAGGAATGTAGGCTTCCGCCTTTTTTCTGGCGATATAGACCGGTACCTCGTCCGGCCGCAATGTTTTGGGAAAAGATTCGTCTATCCCCGGGATTGTCTGTACTTCAAAGTCAATATCCAGTCCAGCCAACAATTCGCGCCGTCGGGGAGAATTGGAGCCTAATACAATTTTATATTGACTTAAGTTAGAGAGTATGCTTTTCATTATCCTATTTTTTTCAGTTTAGTGCTACCAGCCGAAAGCCTCGTCACCCATCCAATGACCTTGAGCTTTCATGGTTTGTTCGATTACATCACGGGCAACGCCGGTTCCTCCGTTCTTGTGGGAGATATATTTGGCGATACGCTTGATTTCAGGAGCTGCATCTGCGGGTGCCACAGGCAGGCCGACCATTGTCATCACTTCATAATCGGGGATATCGTCCCCAGCATACATAACCTCTTCAGGTTGCAGACCTGTCTTTTCCAGAAAATCCTTGTAATCGTGGACTTTCACAGCACTCTTCATATAAATATGGGTAATGCCGAGACGCGAAAAACGAATCTGTACCGCTTCCGTGTATCCCCCGGTAATAATGGCTACATGATAGCCTTTCTTGACGGCGAGCTGCAAAGCATAGCCATCCTTTATATTAACGGTACGCATAGGGTCACCGTTCGGATGCAAGGGAATTACATCACAGGACAACACACCGTCCACATCAAAAACAAAAGCCTTTATCTTACTCAGATCATAATTGATACTACTCATGTTGTGCCTCCTTATGTATGCTTTGGCTGATCAACCGGTAGATCGTCCGCATATCGGGATCGTCCAGCATAGCCAAATGTTTATTGATCACATTCTCATCGTACCGGATAGCCGGGCCGGTCTGTGCCTCCCTCGGCGACATCGTGTGTATCTTGGCTGCCGTTTCGTCGATAAGCGGCAGTAGGACATCGGCCGGTATACCCTGTCCCTGCAATAATTTAACAGCCAACGCATAAATATGGTTGGTAAAATTGCAAGCAAAGACAGCCGCCAGATGCAAACTTTTACGTTTATCGGACGACAGGAAACGGACATTTTCCGAAAGCTTCTCCGCCAATTGTTGCAATTTGCCGGCATTTTCAGACGTATTGGCTTCAAGGAAAAAAGGAATCACACTGAAATCCACCTCACGTGTTTTGCTAAATGTCTGCATCGGATACAGGACTCCATAGTTGGCCACATGGCCGCTGAAAATATCCATCGGCATACTGCCTGCCGTATGTACCCACAAGCCATTGTTCGGCCTGACACGGGCAATCACATCCGCCAAAACCGTATCTTTTAAGGAAAAGACATACAGGTCGGCATCCGTATCGACAGCTTCGGGATCGTTTGTCCAAGGACAGCCCAACAAGGTGGCCAGCTGCTGCGCATTTTCCGGCGTATGGCTATACACCTGCCCGATCTGCATTCCTTTGCGGTGCATTTCGAGCGACAAACGCGTTGCCAGGTTGCCGGAGCCTAAAAAGATGATTTTCATGCTTCCTCCTGTTGGTTTTCAGTTGGCATGCGGAAAGTTCCGAGATGTATCTTTTCCCATTGCAGGTGCGATTCGTCAAACGGCTTACGTTCCTGGTCCTTATATCCGATACCGATGATGGACAGGACTTCCAATTGGTAAGGTACGCCAAGCAATCCTCGCACATACTGCGCGGCATCCGTATCGTCTTCCGTCTGCCGGTTGCGGATCTGGCACCAGCAACTGCCCAATCCCAAATCTTCAGCTTGCAATTGCATATAGATAGAAGCAATCGAAGCATCTTCTACCCAAACATCGCTTTCCAGCACATTCGCCAACACAACGACGGCCAACGCGCAATCTTTCAGAAACGCAGCTCCTGCCGGTTTACACACCGACAACTTGGCCAACATCTCCTTATCTTCCACGACAACAAACTGCCAAGGATTTTTTCGTTTGGAAGCCGGTGCCATCAAGGCGGCTTTCAATATCATTTCCACCTGCTCCGGATTCAGTAACTGCTCCGTGAACTTACGGGTACTTCTTCTGTTCTTTATTAATGTTGCGAAACTTTCCATTTACATTTTACTTTATTGATTGCGAAAGAGAAAACAAAGATAGTGAGATTTTCGGTATGACAAAAACCGACTTTATTCCCAGCCTCCTCCCAACGCTTTGTAAAGGTAGACTGTCGACAGCAGTTCGTCAAGCATCGCCTTGTTCAGGCTGAGTTGAGCGTCAAGCAAACCACGCTGGGCGTCAAGAACGTCCATATAGTTAGTGACACCGTTGATATACTGCAATTGTGCCAATTGGAGGTAAGTATCGGCAGCATTGAGCAATTTTTCGTATGACAGGCGGACCTCCTTTGCCTTGCGGATCGTGACGATTGCATCACCCACTTCTTTAAAAGCGCCGAGCACGCTTTTCTGGTAATTATAGACTTCCTGTTCATAGCGGGCACGAGCCGCTTTCAGTTTCGCTTTGTTCTTACCCATAGCAAACAACGGTTGTAACAAATCACCAACAAGGAACCATGCGGGACTCTTGATAAAATTCGTCAGTTCTTCGTTTTCAAAGCCTAAATTACCAGTCAAACTGATCCTTGGAAAAAGATCGGTTTGAGCCACTCCTACCCTGGCATTCGCTTCGCGCAGTTTCTGCTCGGCTTGTCGTATGTCAGGACGCCTTTCAAGCAAGGAAGAAGGCAGGCCGACCGGCAATGTTTCCGGTAAATGTTGTTCACGTAAGGACAATCCGCGCGGAACATTCCCCGAATACTGTCCAAGCAGGAAAGAAAGGTCATTCTCCTTTATCTTGATCTTCCGTTCAAGCGAAGGAAGCAGAGTTTCCGTACGTGCTAGTTCCACCTGTGCCTGGCTGTAGGATGTCTCGGAAGTCAGGCCACCTTCGAAGCGCAGCTTGGCCAGGCGGACACCTTCGCGACGGGCAGCCAACGTATGGCGCACGATATCCAGTTCCTGATCGAGTGCGCAAAGTTCATAATAAGCGGCAGCTACTTCCGCCACCAATGTCATCTGCAAGGCACGGCGTGCTTCTACCGACTGCAGATAGGCGGCAATTCCCGCTTCATTTGCCCAGCGAAGGTTCCCCCACAGGTCCAATTCCCACGAGAGAGTCAGTTTGGCTCCGTATTCGGGATCGTGTTTCGGGTTATCACCTCCATAATTCAGGCGCTCTTTCTGTCCGTAAATCCGGGCCCCTATTTCCGGAAACTGATCAGCGAAAGATATCCGTTTCGAAGCGATCATCTCCTTAATCTTCGCCGCGGCGATTTTCATGTCTTTATTATTATCGAGAGCGATGGTAATCAGACGTTGCAAAGTCGTATCGACATACAGGCTCTGCCAAGAGATGCTGTCTATCGAAGCTGTATCCGCTCCTGCCACAATCTCTTCCGGAAGATCCAGTTCCGGAAGAGCGTACTTCTTGCCGATCTTGCAGGAAGAAAGCATCAGCATAAAGGAGAGGGCTATGAATATATAGATATTTCGTTTCATTGTAATTATTTGCTTATTGTTCGACGAAGAATACGTTCCATTCTGACTTTACCTTTTATCTTGTAAATCAAGACGAAGAAGAAAGGAACCAAAACGATCCCGACAGTGATAGCGACCAGCATCCCGAAGAACACACCGGTGCCGATACTGTGGCGGGAGGCAGAACCCGGTCCGCTTGCCAATACCATCGGAAGCATGCCCAGGACAAAAGCCAATGAGGTCATCAGGATCGGACGGAAACGCATCCGGGAAGCATGAAGGGCAGCTTTGACAACCTCGACTCCGGAATCGACCTGTACTTTGGCGAACTCGACGATCAGAATCGCATTCTTTGCGGCCAAACCGATCAACGTCACCAGACCGATTTGAAAATAAATGTCGTTGTGCAGGCCCGTCGCCCATATTCCGAGGTAAGCCCCCAATGCAGCAACCGGCAATGAAAGCAGTACAGCAATCGGCACAATCCAACTTTCATATTGGGCGGCCAAGAAAAGGAATACGAAAAGGAATACCAGTGCCAGCACGAATCCGGTCTGTCCGCCGGCCTTTTTCTCCTGGTAGGAAAGTCCGCTCCATTCCAATCCGATGTTCTCCGGCAGATGCTCACGGGCAATCCGCTGCATGGCTGCCATTGCTTCGCCAGAGCTATATCCGGGAGCGGCAACAGCACTGATAGCGGCTGTCGTGAACATATTAAAACGTTTGATCGTTCCCGGTCCGGTCGTATAGCTGGCCGTCCCCAGAGCTGTCAACGGGACCATCGAACCGTTCTGTGCACGGACGAAAAACAGGCCAAGATTATCACGCGTTGCACGATATGGGGCCTCTGCCTGGATATACACCTTATATATACGGTTGAACATGTTGAAATCGTTCACGTAGACGGAACCTAAATAAGCCTTCATGGTCGAAAAGATATCTGTCAACGGGATACCAAGGAACTTCGCGCGGTCGCGGTCTACATTGAAATAGAGCTGCGGTATCTCCGACTGCAAGGCTGATGACACACCAGTCAGCTCCGGCGTTTGCGATGCATAGAGCATAAACGTATCGGCTGCCGCCACCAAGTTTTCCCAACTGGCATCACCACGGGCCTCCAGTTGCATTTCCAAACCTCCGCTCTCTCCTAACCCCGGAATCACAGGAGGACGGTTCAGGTAGGCCAATATTTCTGGATAATATAAAAACTCCTTACGGCATTGTTCCATTACGTCCTCCACTCCCATATTGGAAGATTTGCGTTCTTCCCAAGGTTTCAGAATAACGGTCAAGGTGGAACGGCTCTGCGAAGTTCCGACACGTGTGCTGCTACCGGTCACATTCTGCACATATGCGACAGCTGGCAGGTTCTCGATGAAAGCGATGGCACGGTCTGTGACTTTACGTGTCCGTTCCAAAGTCGCTCCTTCGGGCATCACCAGTTCGACAGTAAAGAACCCTTGGTCTTCTTCGGGTATAAAACTGGTCGGGATCATCCGGTTCAGCACGAAGATAAATATGATCACCATTCCGAAACCAGCCAAGATACGCTTCGGGTTCCGAATCGCTTTTTCCAGCAAATGGCCGTATTTATTATTTCCTTTGGCCAGCCAGATATTGATTTTACGGAAGACAATATTCTTTTTCTTCCTGTTCGGGCGCAGGATTATCGCACACATGGCAGGGCTCAATGTCAATGCCACGACCGTAGACAATAGTACGGAGACTACAATCGTAATGGAGAACTGACGATACAAAGCTCCGGTAATTCCGCTCAAAAAGCTGACAGGGACAAACACGGCCGCCAACACCATAGAAGTAGCAATCAAGGCCCCCGACAACTCGCGCATAGCTTTATGAGTAGCCTCGCGTGCCGTCAGGTGCTCTTCATGCATCAAACGTTCCACATTTTCCACCACGACGATCGCATCATCCACTACAATACCGATTGCCAGAATCAAGCCTAACAGTGTCAACATATTGAGTGAAAAGCCCATGATCAGCATAAAACCGAATGTCCCGATCAGAGAGATAGGAACGGCAATTGTCGGGATCAAGGCTGCACGCCAGTTCTGCAAGGACAGAAATACCACCAATACGACCAAAAACAAGGCCTCAAACAGGGTTTTATATACCTCATGGATAGACTGTGATATATATTCGGTTGCATCAAAGGGGAACTTATATTCCACCCCTTCAGGAAAGTTCCGACTAATCTCTTTCATCGCTTCCTTTACATTCGTAGCCACCTCCAGCGCATTGGCTCCCGGCAGCATATAGATAGCGAGTATTGCTGCATTTTTTCCGTTCAGCCCACTTTCCGTTGAATAAGAAGAGGCTTCGAGCGAAACTCTTGCCACATCACGAATACGGACAATAGAACCATCCGGGTTGGCACGGACTACAATATCTTCGAACTCCTTTACCGTAGACAAACGTCCTCTGGCAGTAACAGGCAGGGTGATATCGACATCCAATACAGGTTGTTTTCCCAACTCACCGGCTGCCGATTCACTGTTTTGCTCTTTCAAGGCATTCTGCAAGTCCTTTACTGTCAACCCCATGTTTGCCAGACGATCCGGATAAACCCATATCTGCATTCCATAATAACGGCTACCGATATTCGAAACACGACCTACACCGGGAATACGACGTAGCACATCCAATACGTTTATAGTCGCAAAGTTACTCAAATAGATTTCGTCGAAACGGGGATCGTCCGAAAGCAGACTCAATGTCATCAACTGGCTGGCTGATTGTTTTTCTACCGTGATGCCGTTCTGCACAACGTCTGCCGGCAAGCGGGACTCCGCCAGTTTCACACGGTTCTGGATTTCTACGGCCGAAAGGTCCGGATTCGCATTCACATCGAACGTGACAGTGATATTCAGACCTCCCGAATTGGAGCTACTACTTTGCATATAGATCATACCCGGCGTACCGTTCAACTCCTGTTCTATAGGAGTCGCAACAGCTTGCGATACCGTCATGGCACTTGCGCCCGGATACGAGGCACTAATCTTCACAACCGGCGGAGTGATCTGTGGATACTGGTCCACCGGCAACATCACCAACCCTATAATCCCGACAATAACAATCACCAAAGAAAGTACTGTCGAGAAAACGGGCCGATCTATAAAGAATCCCGGTTTCATTCTCCTTCCTCCTTTGCCTTTAATGCTTCAATTGCTTTATCGTCACCCGCCTGCACCGGCTGTACCAGCATACCGGGGACCAACTTATGATAGCCTTCTATTACAACTTGTTCATTTTCTCCCAATCCACGTTCTATGACAATGTTGTTCCCGATTTCCGGTCCGGTCTGTACAAAACGCTTTTCTGCTACATTATCCCGGCGGACTACATAAATGAAAGCACCTCCTTTCTCTATGGAAATAGCTTTACGGGGAACAACAATTGCACGTTCACGGACATCCAACAAGAGTTTCACTTTTGTGAACTGCCCCGGGAGAAGTTTCTGGTTCGGATTGGAAAGTTCAGCACGCACCCCGAATGTTCCAGTCTGCGGATCAACAATCGGATCGGCAAAATCCACTATCCCTTTAACAGGATATTCGGAATCGTCGGCTAAGGTAACCGTCACGGTCGGTTGCCAGGAACGGGACGTGTCTTGCTCTCCGAACTTAATATTACGACGTTCGGCACGCAGATAGTCCAATGCTGTCATCTTGAAGTCCACCAAAACAGTATCGCTCTTTACGACAGCCGCCAATTTGGAGTTTACACCGGGACCGACCAAGGCACCGACATCCACAAAACGCTCACTAATATATCCGGCCAACGGAGAGGTTACAGTCGTATAGCTCAATTCAAGTTGCGCCTGGTCCAGATCGGCCTTGCTCATGGCGATATCCGCTTCTGCATCGCCTAACGATGCTAATGCATTGTCCAAGTCCAATTGGCTGGCAGCATGCTGTTCGTACAGAGGCTGCAAACGTTCTACATCACGTTTGGCTTTTGCAGCTTGTGCTTCGTCCTTTTTCAGCTGTGCTTTGGCTTTCTCTACCTTTGCCCTATAAAGAGCTGAATTTATAATGAAAAGAGGTTCGTTTTGCTTTACTTCCTTTCCTTCCACAAACAACATCTTTTCCAGATAACCTTCAACGCGGGCATGTATCTCAACGAACCGGGCTGCCCGGATACGTCCGACATATTCACCAAAAATCTGTACATCCTCCTTCGCCGGTTTATCTACAATCACGAGAGGCCTCAAAGGTTCATCCTTATGTCGACATCCAGTTGCTAACACTATCAAGGCTAAAAACACGGCCTTTTTAACCAATCTTTCTCCTTCCATTTTCCAAGATTTATAATTGACATTTAAACTTGCTATATATCTATATCTAAATTAAGAAATGAAATAATCGTACCATTGTTTTTAACTGATACATTAAAAAAGATTATATCGCTTATTTTTAATACAATACACTTAGTATGAAATAGCTCGTTTTTCTAAAAGACAATCCATATATGTAGAATTATTCCACATTCTTTCTAAAAAATCCCCAATTATGATACCCAAGTGTTTGATTATGCATGCATGCTGGGGGGAATACGAAAAAAGCCAATCCAAAACTGAATCGGCTTTCATCATCGAGTGTTGTTTTTGCCTGCACTCTCATTCTAAAACGGCGGCTATCTACTCTCCCACTTTTACGCAGTACCATCGACGTGGTTGGGCTTAACTTCTCTGTTCG
>OJKP01000985.1_pt1 | contig 18048 bp, 14 predicted proteins | sample 1596521 | NCBI WGS metagenome assembly OJKP01 (sample SAMEA4350130, study PRJEB24818) | metagenome | biome: human; feature: gut; material: faeces | place: Denmark | collected 2013-09
ACACAGACTAAGATCAATAGACCTTGAAAGCCCACCGCAAAGAGGGAGCGGAAATAGTTCTGCCCCATGTGTCCGGTTTCCCTGTTGGGGACTGTGGCAAACGGGATAGGCGCTAAACTTGTGAGTAAATAAATTTCAATCATACGGCCATATACGATGACGAAAATCACGATGTTTAAGGCAATCATGGTAAGCTGGATCAGGAAGGACTGGAGCCAGAGTCCGAACAGAGGGCCTAACTCCATCGCCTCAAGCTCTGTCCGCAGACTGTCCAGCACATCCGGCGTGATCTCTGTCCCGTTCTGGATAATGCCCGCTGACTGCTGTATCACATGCTGGCTCACATCAAAGACCGCCAGCACGATATTGAAGGTGTTCGTCAGGATCATCACAGCCACAAAGGTTTTGAACACCCACTTAAAAAACATCCATGTGTCAACTTCATGGAGGTTGTTGCGTTCTATGAGCATCTGTATCAGTTCATAGGTCATAACAAAAGTGAGGATGACCCCGGCGATTGGCAGAATGGCAGTTTCGGAGATCTGTCGTATCATGGAAAAGACCCCGGCGTTCCAGTCCGCCGGGGTCGTGCCTACCTGTGTGGCGATCTCGCCAACGCTCTGATTGACGTTATCGAAAAGGCCATCCAGATTTCCCATGATACCATCGACGAGCAGACCTTTCAGCCATTCAACGATTGCGTCGATGATAAAGTCCATACATCAGCTCCTTTTCTGGAAAAGGGACAACGGGTGACACTTAGCTGAACAGGCCGGACAGCAGAGGGATAAGCTGAAGGCCGATCAGAACGACACCGCCGCCCGCCATGAGCTGCTTAATGCCCTGTGATTTTGCCGCAGGGTTATCCGACCCGTAACCTTCCAGAAGGTTGATGACGCCCCATACCGCCAGACCAGCGCCAAGAGCCATGACCAGAATTTTAAGAATGTCGATTGCCTGATTGAAAAATTCCATATACGTTCCTCCATTTTGTTTGTTTGATGGTTTTGGGTACAAAAAAAGCCGCCCACATCGGCGGCGCTTCGGGTCATCATGGCCCGAAGTTACACAAACTCGTCGCTGTCCAGATCATCGAAATTCAACAGGTCAGCTTCTTCGTCCGTGTCGGAGCCGTCCACTTCGTACACCGTGTATTCGTCCTCCGGCTTTAGTCTCAATGGCCGGTGGCGGAACAGGCTTTCCAAGCGGAAGGCGTTTTTCTTTTTATCAAATTCGGCTGTGTACTTGTAATTCGGGTGCTTTTTCAAGTCATACTTCGGAGACAGGAAGGGCGGGAGCCCCCGAAGCTGCAAGATACATTTATCCCCGGGCATGGTGGTGATCTCGCTGGTGGTCATCAGCTCCCGGCCAAGCCGCTGCATATTCTGGCTGTAACTTTCAGACTGCCCACGGCTTCGGCCCTCGGTCTGCATAGAGATGGTGGCCTTGCCCAGCCAGTTTTCCGAAATATCCTTTAGGGTGGAAGCCTCCCGGCCTCCGAGGAATACGATACTGTCCATGTTGCCCATGATGGTTTCGGAATGGTCTTTGTACAATGCCTTGCACTGGCTCATTGCCTGATAAAAAAGCGTCAGGCTGATCTCACGGGAGCGGATGACGGCCACGATCTTTTCCAGCCCCGGCACCTGTCCGGTGTTGGCTGCCTCGTCCCACAGCACCCGCACATGGTAGGGCAGACGCCCGCCATAGGTGTTATCAGCCCGTTCACACAGAAGGTTGAACATCTGCGAAAAAGCGAGGGCAACCAAAAAGTTGTAGGTGGTGTCCGTGTCGCTGATAAGAAAGAACAGCGCTGATTTTTCATCCCCCAGCTTATCCAGCTCCAGTTCGTCATAAGACATGATCTCCCGAAGTTGGGGAATATCAAAGGGAGCCAGTCTTGCACCGCAGGAAATCAAAATGCTTTTGGCTGTCTTGCCGCTGGCGAGCTTGTATTTCTTATACTGCCTCACGGCGAAGTGCTGGGGGCTGCGGCGTTCCAGCCCGTCAAACATATAGTCCACCGCGTTTTTGAAGGTTTCGTCATCCTCCCGGACTTCCATGCTGTTTATCATTTCCACCAGCGTATTCATGTTGCGTTCTTCCTCCGGCCCCTCAAAGACGATGTAGGACACAAGGGCGCAGTACAAGAGGGTTTCTGCTTTTGTCCAGAACTCGTCGCCCTCCTTGCCGTCGCCTTTGGTGTTGGCAATCAGGGCGGTAACAAATTTCAAAACATCGCTTTCTGTCTTGATATAGGCCAGCGGATTGTAGTGCATGGATTTTGAAAAGTCGATACTGTTGAACACCCGCACCCTGTATTTCTCCCGTTGCAGAAACTGCCCGCACTGGTCGAGAGTGCCGCCCTTCGGGTCTACCACCACATACGAGGAATGGGCTTGAAGGAGCTGCGGGGTCAACCAGAACCTTGTCTTTCCCGAGCCGGACGATCCGATGACACAGGCGTTTAGGTTCCGGGCATTGGCGGGTATCTTCGGACGGGTGTTCATGGTAAGGAACTCCGTCCCGGTCAGAATGACATTGTTCTGAAATTTAGGGTCTACAAACGGCTTTATATCCTCCTTTGTTCCAAAGCGGGCGGTGCCGTACTCCGCATCCCGCCGGAATTTTTTCGCCTGCCTGATCTTTGACTGTATCAGCAGATACACCCCAGCCGCACCGGCAAGGCCCACCAGCAGGTCAATACCGCCCAGCCCCGGCCAGTAGGTTTCAAAGGCTTTGGGGAAGGTATCGAGCATCCCCATGAGCTTTGTCCCGAAGTCTGTGCCGGGGGCGATCCGGTAGGCCGTCCCGATTTTGGAGAAGAACCAGAACACAAAGAGGTACGGCAGGTTTGGGAGCACATATTTTCTAATCTTGTCACTCAACGTCCGTCCTTCACCGCCTCTCTGGTCCGCTGCTTTTCCTTTGCCTGCGTCCTGATCTGCTCCGTGAATTTCCGAAGCTGGCCGAGGATGGAAGCCTTGTCCTGCTCTTTGTTCAGCACCTTTGCGCTGTACTTCTGGAAGGCCGCCGTGATAGCGTCCGCCTGATTGGCTTTGAAAAACAGTAGGTAATGGCCGGGGCTCACTTTATGGAAAGCGTAGTCCACATGGAACTCCTTTGCGATCCGGTCAAAATCCTTTGGGGCTCCCACATATGGCATGGCGCTTTTGCCGCCATAGTGGTTCATCAGCTTTTTTACGCTCTGGCGTCCCTGCGGGGTCAGCGCTTTCCGGTGGTGCTTTTGCAGCGCCCGCGCTACCTTCCCAAGAGCGGCAGCCAGCACCTTTCCCGTGAGCTTCGTTGTCCTGATCGAAAGGGTAACTGTTTTTTGGTTTACTTCTTCCTGCATAAAACCTCCTTTCCGTCGGGGTTCCCGCTATCCGGGAGGCCCCCGTACAATCTCGGGGAACAGAAAACCTCGGGCCAATGTGGCCCGAGGCTTACCGCTCGGCATCTCTGCCGGACGGAGCTTTCTTTTCCGGCTCCGTCTGGACTTTTTCGCCCTGTTCCCGCATGGTCTGCAAGATAGAGGGCTTCTTTTGAAGCTGGGAGGGCTTTTCGCCGGACAGCGGCTTGATACATTCCAGACGGTCAGCCGCCCGGATGGCGTTGTCCGTGAGCTGCCTCTGCCATGCGCCTACACTGGGAGCCCAGCGGAAACCGCTGCTTTTCAACTCGGCCCGGGTGTCCGCGTCAGGCTTTCCATCAAAGAATACCTGCAAGCGGTTGTCCTCCCGGTTCATCTCCACACGGCCCCCGTCGAACTCCCAGCCGGAAAACTCCCGCTGCGCCTGTTTGGAGAGCTGTTCGATACGCGTCTTTACCCGGCGGATCTCCGCATTGTTGTTGGTAAGCTGGTAGCTTTCAAAGGGCCTCGGGTCGCTCCGCCAGTTTGCCGCCATGCTTGCTTTCAGCTTTTCGATCTGGTCCGGCGACAGCAGCGCACAGCCATCCAGCTTGCCATGCTTGCGGTAATAGGCGTTGACCTCCTTCATAATGAGCTGGGAGCGTTCCAGCCCGTCCAGCTTCTTCTGGAGCTTTTCAATCGCTGCCGGGTCATCGGCGCTGATCCCGCCCATGCCGGTACTGCGTATCTTATCCAGCAGCCCTTGAATATACCGCCATTCCTCCATGTTGCTGTCCCGGGCCCGGTTCTGTTTTTCCTTCTTTCCCACCGGGAAATTGGCAGGTCCGGCGATCATCACAGAGGGAACCCTTGCGTCAATGGCAAAGCCCTGGTTCATGTTTTCGGCCAGCTTGCGGGCGTAGGTGTCTAACAGATGGTCGATCTTCTCATGGTACATGGGGTCTACCCGGGATTTTTGCTGTTCGGCTATGGCTGCGGCCTTGTCTACCATTGCCCGGTATTCCGCCGTTGCGCTCCCTTCCTTGTAGTCGGAAAAGCTATTCATTTCCTTTGCCCGGCGGGCGGCCCCTTCATTGATAGAGTAATAGTTGATGGTATACACCTCCTTCATGCTTCGGGCCATGCTGGCCCGAAGTCCTACCGTTCTTCATGGGAAGGCCCCGCCTTGTCCTTCTTCGGAGCGGGCGGGGCTTCTTGAAACCGTTTGAGTGCGGCGAGAATGGAGTGGACAGGCTCGGCCTTTTCAGGATAGGCAAATATCCGGTGTTCCGGCGGGATGTCCTGCGGCCCGTGATAATACTCCTTGAAGCCCTCCGGGACTACCGACACATACCCACCGGGAGCGAATACGCCGCCCTCGTTGATACGCACATCCCGTCCGTATGCTTCATAATCGAAGTAGTTCTGAATGTGCTCCGGTATGTCGATGGTTCCAAGCTCGTCGGCGTACAGACGGCCCAGCCCTTCATCATCAGAAATATCCGGGTAAAAGCGGTAAAGGTCAAGGTTCTGCGTCAGGTTTATCAAATCCTTCACGCTCCGTGTGTGGTTTCCCAAGACAAGAGCGGCTTCAAAGGTTTCCAGTCCGCCCTTATCCCGTACTTCCAGCAGAGCGTGGCCCAGTTCGTTCAACTCGTCGATGTTCTCACATTCGTAGAGATGATCGTAGAGCCCCAGCACATCGCTGTCAAAGCTGGTAAAGAACACTTCGCTGTACCGTTTCCCGTCTATCCCGATTTTGGCAAGGGCGGCCTGCAACTCCTGTGTCGTCGTGGGGAAATGTACCGTTGTCCCTACCTCGATCCCCATTAAGGGGTACAGGGCTGTATTGGTTATATAGGCTTCAAACATGGGCTTATTCCTCCTTTCCGGCCCGGTCAGCCAACACCTCATAGATCCCGGCCATAATGTAATCGGCGCAAGGGAGGGCAATCGCATTTCCCAGCGCCTTGTAACGTTGCAGAGGCCGGATCTCCACGCCGTCCGCCCCGTACTTTGTCCAGCCCTCCGGCAGCCCCATCAGCCGTTCGCTTTCCGTTTCCGTCAGAAAACGGATACAGCCACCCTCCGGGTCGCCCTCATACCAGAAGGCAAAGGGCGTTACATCACTGGCTAAAAGAGTGGGAAAAGGGTCAGTTGGTAATCCGAAGCTGTTTCGGAAGGCCGTTTCTTCCTGCCTTTTTGCCGCTCCCCGCATACGGAAGCACTGAAAGGGGTGGATGACTGGTATCTGCCACCCTGTTTCAAAAGAAGCTGTTCGATCTCCTTCGGCGGCGGCCCGCCCGCCCTCTCCGCAAGGCGGAGGAAGTGGGAGCATTGGACGGGGCTTAAATAGTATGTCTGCGGCACGTCTGCCTCCAAAATCCGCCACGACGAAAATCCGCTGCCTTCGTGCCAGCCTTCGGGAGCCTGCCCAATACTGGGCGTCCATGAGCCGCCAGCACACATCAGGCGTTCCCCCTCGCACCATTCCGGCGTTTCCCCATCTTCCCGAAGGAGGCATTGGAACTTCGGTGTCCGAGAAGGCGGATAGGACGGCTCTAAAGTCCATCCGGTCATTTGTAGAAAACGCTCCCATGACGTTTTCCCAAACAGCGATAGCTGGATATAGGTTATCAGTAGCATCCCTCATTTCCTGTATGATACGAAACGCCTGATAGAACAGGCTTGATTTTGCCCCGGCAAGGCCGGAGCGGTTGCCGATCAGAGAAAGGTTCTGACAGGGGGAACCGAAGGTAATTATATGGACAGGTGGGATTTTCCCGCCGTCCACCTTCGTAATATCTCCCAAATGCGCCATATCGGGAAAGTGCCTTTTGGTTATGGAGATGGGCGCTTTTTCAATCTCGCTGGCCCAGACCGGACGGATACCGCACCGGGAAGCAGCCAGAGGGAACACGCCAATCCCGTCGAAAAGGCTCCCCAGCTTAATGTCCGGCATGGCCCGGGGTGCCGTGTCCCTTCACGGCAAGCACCCCTTCCAGCGTTGTCGCCGCAATGCCCAGCCGTCCGGCAACCGCAATATCGTTTTTCACATCCTCGTCCACAGCGCTGCCGCAGACGATCAGGGTGTGGGAGCGCCGCAGCATATCCCGGCGCATATCAATCCCGGCCTTATGTTCCTCGGGAACGCTGTCATTCAAAAACAGCGGCAGGTACAAGAGCGGGCAGATCGGGGAAAAGCCCGCCTCATAAGTAAGACGGCAGTAGTGGGCCGCCAGCTCCATATCAACATCCGGCTCGCCGCTCCATGCGGCAGTCAGGTATGCTAAAGGTCGTTTCATTGGTTGAGCCTCCATTTCTGTTTTGGTTTAGGGAAAAGCAAGAGTTCGCTCAACCCCTCCGCCCCTTCCCCCGGGAAGGGGAACGGCTCTGGAGAATTTATATCCCCGTCGCTTGACCGGGAAAAAGCATAACCGGGAGAAATCCGTCAAGGGTGCCTCTGGCACCGCCTGCGGCGGCGCTGCCCTTGACTGATTTTCCCGGCTATGCTACGGAATAACTGGCGACGGGGAATAATTTATATCTCCAGAGCTTCGGGGCGCGGGGCAGAGCCCCGCAATCCTCGGGCCATGCTGACCCGAAGTTTGGGCTTACTTTTCCTGTTCGGTTTTCTTCTCCGGCTTTTCGTGTTCCTTCTGCTGACCCTTCCAGTCGTCCAGCAGCTTGATGATCTGGTCCTTCATTTCCCTCGGCGTAGTTTCCTTGCCGAAATACTTGCTCAGTTCCGCACCTGTCAAAATCACTTTGTCTACCTCCTTTTTGTCCTCCATCATAATGCCGTCGATCACATCCCCGTTGAGTAGCTTCTTTTCGTCCAACTCACGCATACGCTTTGCCTGCGCCTGCGAAGGAGAGGACTGCTGGCTGTCAATGGCAACGGCGATATAGTTCTGGTTCTTTTTGCTGACATAGGAAAGCTCCACCGCCGTAGTAAAGCCCAGCTTTTTTTCATCCATCAGCTTCATCAGGTCGGGAACCAGCTCATTCAGCCGGATATACCGCTGCACCTGTTTGACCGCCATCTTATTGCGCTCGGCCACGATCTCGTTGGAGCGTTTGCCTGCGTCCTTCGGGTCAATCTGGCCCGAAGTGCGGGAGCCCTGGTGCTTGATAGCTTCAAGCTGCATTTTCAAGGCTTTGGCCCGCTCACTGGGGAGGATTTCTTCACGCTGGTTCAGATTGTCCTCGACCATCTGGGTGATGGCTTCATCATCCGTCAGGTTTCGGACGATACAGGGCATATCCGCATACCCGGCAAGCTCGCTGGCTTTCTGGCGGCGGTGGCCGGACACGATCTCATAACCGCCATCCTCACGGGGACGGACGATAGCGGGCTGGGTCACGCCCTTGTCCTTGACGCTGGACACCATAGCCCGCATTTCTTCATCATCCCGAACCTCAAAGGGATGGTTCTTGAAGGCGTGAAGCTCGTTCAGCTTGATATAGACGATCTGTTCCTTGCCCCGGCGTGGTGCATCCTTCGGTTTTTCGGGTTCCTTCGGAGCGGGAGCGGCCTGTACCGTTGGAGCCGTTTTTTTCTCCGGTTCCTTTTTGACCGCATTTTCCGGTTTCTGTGCGGGAGCTTTGGGCTTCGGGGTTGCGGCCTTGTCCTTATCTGCTTTCGGGGGACGGCCCCGGCGCTTCGGCTGTTCCGGCTCTTTTGGTTTTTCCTCCGCTTTTTTCGGAGCCTCCGGCTGCTTTTCCGGTTTCTCCGCTTTTGCCGGGTCAGGCTTTTCCCCGCCGGGAGCTGCCGCCCGTTCCTCGACCTTCTTTTCCTTCATAATTTCAGCGAAGTTATAGACGGAAACCTGCGGGTTCTTTACCTCCGGTTCCGTCTTTTTTTCCAGCTCCGGAGAAACGGAAACCTTCTCCGGCTCTTTTGGGGGAGCGGGAGGCGTTTCCTTGCCCAGCCCGCTATCCGTTACCGGCTGTTCCGGCGTTTTTGTGGTTTTATCATCTGCCATAAGCATTTACCTCCTGTTTTTTGGCATGAAAAAAGGGGCTCAACTTTTCAGTCAAGCCCCCGTGGGAAGTTCCTCCTTTCTCCGCCATGATACAAAAATACCGCCCGTAGTCTCGTTTGGGCGGTACTTTGTGTAAGATTGGCAGTCCATTATTAAGTTTTTTATTATGTTCCCTTTGTACACCGTTGCAAATGACGATATGCGGAAAACCTTGATTTTAAGCCATTTTCGCAAGGTTTTATAAACATTTGCGAGGACTTATAAAAGGTTTTGCGTCTATCAAATCAATAAAAAAGCAGAAACTTCTTTCCCCAAATGGGACCTCCATGCTAAAAGTGGCAAGTGACATATACAAAATGCCATTATACAGAACTGCCCACTCCCCTGAGAACTCCTCAGACGAGTGGGCATTCTTCTTCCTATATATCAAATATACCTTTGTGGTCACTCAAATCGCCACCAAGTCATGGATCAAAAATCATCATTTTTTATTTGTCCCAGAGTAAGTGCACGGTTTCTGCACTGTTTTTGCACGGTTTCAAGGAATGCAATGGGTACTCTGACTTGCAAAACACGACAAAGAGTGCAGAAATTGCTGAGCGGAAAATCACGATGCTTTGCGCAAAAATGGCGAAAACTCGAAAGCTTCAAAATCGGAGTGTTCTGCCCGGTGGGATCTTCTGATCAGAGGGCCAGGGAATCGAGTTCCCTCAGACAATCAGGCCCCGGGTGGTGGCTTTGAACGACAACACGGTTTGCGGAGCAAAGTGATGGACCATCTGACAGAGATTTTCAAGCATTGAAAATCATGGTGATAAAGTGGATTTTTGTTACAAATCAATAAAAATGTTGAGGAAAAAATCCTTCTGTGGTAAAATAATTAGAAAGATGCTGCGAAATTGCGGAGGGAGGAGCTGTGCAACATGCACCAGCTCCATAAACGCCTTACAGGTGCAGCCAACAGTTCCATAGAAATCATCATTGCTTGGAGTGAGCTTTTGCAGATGCGTAAGAGACTGTTTGTTAGAAACTGGATCCGAAGGCTTTTAAGGTATCTTTGTATTCCGGTTGGTTTTTTCCTGGTCGTGGTTCCTCTGTATAGCCTGATGATCCGCCAGACGATCCAAGCGCAGTCCTCCAGCACGATGGAAATGCTGGCGATCGGCACCACCCAGTTGGAGCGATGCCTGAGCAACATCCGCAGTACAACGAACAAATTGTTCAGCGAAACGGAGTATACGCTGCTTGCCAGCAGTTATGATAACAGTATTCTGGGAGATTATCAGACACTGACGAGAGCCAGCAAATCGTTACAGGATAAGACCTACGATTCCTCTGTAATCACATACAGCTATATTACATTTGAGCGGAATGGCATCATATTGGATGACCGGAGCGCGTATGAAAGCCATAGCAATTTTTACCCGGGAGCACTTGAGTATGAGGATGTGTCTCAGGAGGAATGGGATGCACAGAATCAGATCGACGTAATGACGATAAAGCCCGCCCATGTTGTCAAACTGATGCATTCCAGCTATGGCAATTCGTATGTCACAGTATATCAGCCCTATGTGAACACGGCGGGCCGCCTTTGCGGCGCAATGACGGTGCTGATCAAGGAAAAAGATGTCGTTTCGATGTTCCTTTCGCGGCAATGGCGCGAGGAAGGCCTTTTTTGCCTGATTTCCGATGACGGAACGATCCTGGCGGGAAACAACTATGACGGAACGACACTTTCCCTGACGAGTGATGATACGGGTTGGGAGACCTATCAGGGAAAGCGCTATCTGATGGCAACGCGATATGTGGCATCTCTGAATGCAACGGCGGTCATTGGAATGCCGCCGTCGCTCTACGAAGCGGGTCTGTTGGCAGTACAGCGTGCAATTTGTCTGTATCTGATCGTGGGCGTTCTGGGCTGTGTATTGATCAGCGTCTGCATGACACTGGAGGATATGAACAGCCTGCGTCCGATGCTGGATACGCTGGACGAGTCGGATCTGGCATCACGAAAAGTGCTGAATGAGATCTTTCTCCGTAATGTAAACAGCCAGCATGAACTGGCGCGGGAACTGGAGCATTCACGCAGCGAGCTGGAACACGGGAAAATGGAAATTTTGCTGCGCACCGGGTCTGTGAGTCAGGAAACCCTTCAGCAGTTGACGGATGCGGTGCAGCTGAAAGCCTATAACTTCCTGCTGCTGATCCCATCTCTTCAGGAAAACGCCGAGTGCTCACTGAAAGAAGAGCTGCGTACTGTGGTGGTGTCAGAGCAGATACGTCAAATTTACGGGCAGAGATTTTATGTACAGGCAACGGCAGATGACCTGATCCTGGTGATCCTGACGCAGGAAACGGATGAAGCAGAGGAACTGCGGGAAATGTGTTTCCGCACAGAGCAGCTGTATGATGCACTGCATCTGACAACTCCCCTGATATTGAGCGATCCTTTTGAGAAAATGGAGCAGCTGTCAGATATTTATTGGAAGGCCCGCAATGTGGCGGCCTATGCGGATCCAACACAGAAGATCTGCTATTTGGGGAACAGCAGTGCGCAGCGCGGTACCACGGTCAATGCAACCAATGCAGCGCGGCTTCGGGAGTATCTGCTTTCCGGATGCACGGAAGAAGCGGTTTCGCTTCTGAGTGAGTTGTTCTCGGTGGATAATCTGGACCCGGAAAACTTCAAGCAGGATTTTTACACGGCAGGCGGCATTCTGCTGAACACGGCGGAAAGGGTATGCTGTCCGGATATCGCCTATCTGTGCAGTTATGACTCTAAACTGACTGCCCGCCAGATGCTGAGCCGGTTGCAGGACTGCTGTGTGGAGATCTGCAACCATGTGCAATTCTTGAAGCATAGCCACAATGATGCGCTTCAAAAGAATATTCTGGACTGGCTGGCACAGAATTTCCAGAATCCGGAGATCAATGCGGCGATGACGGCAGAGCAGTTCAAGATCTCTAAAAAGTATCTTTCGCAATTCCTGAAGGAGCAAACCGGAAAGAGCTATACAGAGTATGTGGAAGAATTGCGTCTGGATCATGCGATGCAGCTGCTGAGAACGACAGATCTGAATATTACGGATATTGCGGAGCAGTGCGGCTTCTCCACAGCGAATACATTCTATAAGGCATTCCGGCGGAAGTATCAGCTCTCGCCTTCTGCAGTTCGCAAAGGAGACAACTGATTTCAGCGCAAAAAAAACGAACGATGTCATCCGATTCGGACAGACATCGTTCGTTTCTTTTTACAGGTGGATTCAGGGATGGATGCTTATGGTAACAGTGCAGGGAGCATCCAATGCAAAGGTCAGCTCAAGCAGCCCATCATGGCGTGTGGTCACGGTGCAGGGAACAGAGGCTGTAACAGCCTTGGAACCCGGCTGCAGAACAGCCAGAACAGTGCTGCGGCCCGCTGCGGTAAAATCCAGCGTGGCATTTAAGGCGCTGTTGTCCGGTGCCCAATCCGTATGCCGGACAAAGGCATCAAAACCGGTCGTGAGGGTGCCGGGGCGGTAGTAAGCGGAGAACCACTGTACAATGGGAGAAGAAAGCCCGCTGAACTGATGCCAGCCGGCACCACGGCGGCTTTCGATCATAAAGTGCTCAAAACAACAGTAGCTTTCGGCACACTCGTTCTGCCACAGGGTAAGAGCGGTGTCGGCAATGCGGTAAGCAAAATCGGCAAGGCCCGCATCCAGTGCAGATTTGAAGAACATCCACTGATAAGGCATCCATACAGCACCGTTCCAGTAGCCGTCACGCCGATAGTACGGCGCACTCTGATCCACAGTGGAAAGGCCGCAGGCACACCACAGGTGTTCTGGGCTCTGCAGCTTCTGCCACAGAAGTTCCTTCTGCGGTTCTGTACAGGCACCTGCAAACAGCGGCGAAGCGCCATCCATGCCCATATCGTAGTTCAGACCCTGCTCGGTGCGCAGAATATCTGCAGCATCACCAGAAGGATCGTGCAGGAGGTACCCGAAGTAACCGCTTTCCTCGTCCCATGCAGTCTGCAGGGAACGCCCCAAGCGAAGCACATCGGCATCAAAAGCATCTGCGTCGGTTGTCTCGCCCAGCAGGCGGGCGGTGTACGCCAGGATCTTGGCACAGCGTATCGCATGGGCAGTTGTGACCACGGGCGCGCAGCTGGCCTGCAAACGGCGGCGATGGACCTCCTGCTGTGGGGGATAATCGTCCCATCCACCAGAATTATAGAAATAATCCCAGGGACGCAGCAGGCCGCTGTGTAGGTTGGCGGTAGTGGAGCCGCCTTCCTGCCCGGTGAAGAAGCGGTAGTACAGCTTTAGGCGCGGATAGCAGTAGGCGGCAAGTTCTCTGCTGCTGGTGCGATTGAACAGCTCGGCATACAGATAAAACTGCGTTGGCACCATGGAGCCGTGGTGCAAAAAAGCAGCGTCCACAGAATCCGGGGGCATCAGGTAGGTGTTCAGGCAGTCAAAGGCATTGCGCAGGCTGGTCTGAGCCAGGCCCATTCCAATGAACCCGGAATCCCATGTGTAGACACAGTCCCACCAGCGTCCGGGAGTGTAGTGGCGGATATACTGTCCCCGCGTGTACACCGGGTACACAACGTTGGTGCAGAGAACAGCATTCATCAACTGTTGGCCCAAGGCAAGCGATTCGGCAGCCGGTAGAGCGGGCGGTGCTGCAAGGGATGCAGAAGCCTGCTGCCATACATGCTCCCAATCACTGCGCTGAGCTAGCAGCTCATGGCAGCGCAGCGCGGCGGCAGAAGCATCCGGCGCAGCACAGACCGCTCCATAGATCACTTTTGTCTGTCCTGCCTCCAAGGGAATCGGCCCCATAAAGAGATTGACGTAATGCCCTTTTCCGTTGCCGCGCAGCGTGGCATTTACATGGTCGTGTACGGTGTCACGCAGAAAGATATCCAGCTCATCGTTTTCGATCGTGCGAATATGGGTGGTGATATCGTCCCACAGGATCCCGTAGCACTCCTGAATATGGGGATACTGCAGGGTCAGATAGTTCTCATCTGCGGCGGGCTCGGCCTGAGGCCGGGAGCCATCTCCACGCAGGGTAACGGTAAAGTTACCAGCGTCCGCTTGCTCGCACAGAGCGAGACAGTCCAGCTTCGCCCCTCCAACACCGGCAGCAGTCAGGGTCAGAGTGAATTTCCCGGCGGGAATGGAAGCATTCAGCGGCAGGATGGCAATAGAAGGCTTCTGACAGGGCGGCAGCCGCAGCGTGTCCTGACCGTTGACATCGTACTCGGAACTCTCATCTGTCGGATTCCAATACCGTACACAGAGACAGGGGGTATGCAGGGGCGCGGTAAGGGAAAGCGTAAAGGTAACGGTGTCCCCTTTTCCGTTGGGCACGACCTGCCCAAAAGGTCCTTTGCCTTCGGAACAGCCGAACCCCGTGCCAATGCCGTATCCCTGACCAAAGCCGGGAACGGCTTCTTCGCCCCGGCGCAGACCATCCCAGGTCAGACATTCATTGGGACGGTGGATGGAAAAATCCAGGGTGTCATAATCCTTTGCCCAGACAAAGGCCGCGTTTTCCGGCAGGGATACCTCACAGCCCGGCAGGGAGAAGCCGCGGTAGGAAGGAACGGGATCCCAAGCGGATGCCATAGAATGAAGCACCAGATTCTGCGGAGCATCTGTATTGTTGTGGAGCTCGGCACGGATCAACCGGGCATCCTCCCCCAAGGGAGCAAAAGAGATGTCTGCATACAGCTGATCCTTCCACAGGAGCTCGTGGCGGAACGTGTAGCAGCTCAGATCCGGAGCAGCAGCCCAGGGGTGAAAGCCGCTTTCAAACCGTACATTGGGCACATCGACCCGGCGGCGATACATTCCCGGAAAAACGGACAGGTCAAATCGAACGCCATCGTTGGCCGCAGGAACATGGGAAATACCGCTGTATCGTTTGGTGTAGGGGCCCCACGCAGGCAAGGAAAGATCATGTGATTGCATGGTGTGATATCCTCCCATCAGCCCTTGACTGCGCCAATGGTAACACCGGCAACAAAGTACTTCTGCAGGAACGGATACAGGCACATGATCGGCAGGGTGGAAACCACCATGGTGGCATATTTCAGGCCATCGCCGATGACCTCGACATCACCGGTGGAACCGGCCATGTTGCCGATGTCGCTTTGGATCAGGACCTCACGCAGGATCATCTGCAAAGGGTACAGAGAACGATCCCGAATGTACAGCAATGCCGGGAACCAGCTGTTCCACTGCGCAACGCCGTAGAACAGCGCCATAACGGCGAACACTGCACCGGAGAGCGGAAGAACAATGCGGAAGAAGGTCGTGATGTCGTTACAGCCGTCTAAGGCTGCGGCCTCGATCAGCTCATTCGGGATGGTGTTTTCAAAGAAGGTGCGCATGATGATCATGTTATAGGTACTGATGGCGGAAGGCAGTACCAGCGCCCAGATCTTATTCAGCATGCCCAGCTTCTGAATGATCAGGTAAGTGGGGATCATGCCGCCGTTGAAAAACATGGTAAAGATGAAAAGGCTGATAAAGATATTGCGACCGAACAGATCCTTGCGAGACAGGGGGTAGGCGGCGCAGGCGGTAAGGGTCACGCTGATCAGGGTGCCCAGCACGGTATACAGGATCGTGTTCAGATAACCCGTCCAGATGCTGGCATCCTTCAGAACCTTCTCATACATGGAGGTCGTAAAGCCTTTGGGCCAGAAGGAAACTTTGCCTGTCAGCAGCTGCATGGGATCACTGAACGAGCCGCTGATGATGTGCAGAAGCGGCAGAATGATGGTTGCGCTGATCAGGATCAGCAGCAGATACACAACAATGGTATAGATTCGTTCTCCGATGCTTTCCTTCACTTTCGTGGGGTGATTCATCGCATCAATATTCTTTTTCATCACCACAGGCTCACCTCACTGATCTTTTTGCTGAACTTGTTGAACAGCATGATAATGGTAAAATTGATCACAGAATTGAACAGGCCCACAGCCGCGGAGAAGCTGTAATCGCCGCTCTCAAAGGCACGGCGGTAAACGTAAGTGGAGATCACATCGGCAGTCTCATAGGTTGCGGGGTTGTACATCAGCATGATCTTTTCATAGCCGACCGAGAAAATAGAGCCCATGCGGAGGATCAGCATGATGATGATCGTGGGCAGCAGGCCGGGCAGCGTGATGTGGATCAGCTTGTCCCATTTGGAAGCACCGTCAACGGTGGCGGCCTCGTAGAGAGAGGGGTCGATGCCGGTCAGTGCCGCCATGTACACAATGGAACCATAGCCAGCGCTTTGCCAGATGTCAGAAAGAACATAGATCGTCTTGAAGTACTTGGGCTCGGCCATAAAGTGGATCGGCGTACCGCCAAAGGTGGTGATCAGCTGGTTGATCAGGCCGCTGGAAGGAGAAAGCAGGGCGCTCAGAATACTGACAACGACCACAGCGGAGATGAAGTGGGGCAGATACACCACGGTCTGTACGCTGCGTTTGAAGAATTTACCGCGGACTTCGTTGATCAGCAGAGCCAGAATGATGGGAATGGGAAAGCCCACAATAATTGAATACAGGCTGATGCCAAGTGTGTTTTTGATCAGACGGCCAAAATACTCGGATTTAAAGAACTGGGTGAAATATTTGAAGCCGACCCACTTGCTGCCCGTGATGCCCAGTACGGGAGAGAAATCACGGAAGGCGATCTGCGCGCCGTACATGGGCGCGTACATGAACACGATATACCAGATCAGAGCGGGCAGCAGCATCAGAAGCAGATAGCGGCTGCGCCAGAACTTTTTGCAGGCATGATCAAGGCGGTTCGCTGTTGGCAGTGTGATCGGTTTTGCTGCAGTGGCAGTTTTCATGGTGGTATTCTCCTGTTTTCGTTCTGAAGAACCCAGGAAAAAATAGGCCGGGAACAGGGTGTTCCTGCCCCGGCCGTTATTTTACTGGATCAAAAAATAGGTGCCTGCTGAGGCATCAGCCATTCAGAGTCTTCTGGTAGATATCGATGACCTCTGCAATGCCCATGCCATTGACCTTTTCAACGTAGGTGTCCCAGTTGGACAGCGGCTCACGGCCGGAAACAAACTTGATGATCATCTCGTCAACGTAAGTATCCACGTCTGCCATCACTGCGCGACGGACGGCATCATCCTCAGAGGAGAAGGAGGTGGAGCCGGGAATGACGTACTTCTTGGATTCTTCCAGGAAGGGAATGATGCAGTCCTGCTTTGCGCGGTTGACAGCATCATCATCCAGCTGCGTGACCTCGTCCTGGCTCAGAATGAACGGGCCGGAGCTCTGTGCAAAGGTGAAGGTGCCGATCGCATTTTTGGGAGACAGGCCGTCAGGGTTCTTCATTACATAATCGGTGAAGATCGGCTTGCCGTTCTGCATGGTGTAGTGAGTGCCCTCAATACCCATGTTGATCAGCAGGGTGCCCTCGGCGCTGTACATGTAATCCAGCAGAGCGACCACGCGGTCAACATTCTTGCAGCTTGCGGTAATGGTGGCTGCTGCGATTGCACGCGGCTCCTGATCGATATAAGAATGGATCTGTGCGGTACCCTTGGGCGGCACGGTTGCTTCCACATGGAAGCCGGGGAAGGAAGCAGGCATGGTGGCGTTCTGGGCGGCCAGCATACCACCCAGAGGGCCGTAGAAGGAGCCGATGGTATTCTGTGCGAGCTTGGGCACGAAGGAGGCATAATCCATGGTGATGATCTCGGGATCAATATAGCCCTTCTCATACATATCATGCATCCAGGTCACAGCCTCTTTATACTTGGGATCAATGGGGCCGTAGTGGACCTTGCCGCCATCGTCCGGGTCAGTATAGAAATCGTCCAGGCAGCCGAATGCGGTGCAGAAATTCCGCAGACCGGTCATATCATAGGAGCTGAAGGGAACCTCGTCATTGGAGCCGTTTCCGTTCAGATCGGTGGTCTTGACCAGATGCCAGTAATTCTCCCAATCCTCCAGAGTGACCGGGCTTTCGATGCCCAGCTTTTCCAGCCAGTCGGTGCGGACGATGTAGGGCATATTGCCGGAGACCTTCTCATCCAGCATGGGCATATAATAAATATTGCCGTCGCTGTAAGTCAGTGCTTTTTCGACACCGTCCCGCTTGTCGATCTCCTTCTTCAGGTTGGGCATGTCGTTCTCGATGTAGTCGTTCAGGGAAAGGATCACGCCGGACTCGCCGTACTTCAGAACTTCGGTGGTGGGCATATCCATAATGATGTCCGGCAGCTGTGCATCCATCATCACGAGATTCAGGCGCTCGTTGTAATTGTCCTGCGGGGGGTTATCAAATTCAAAATCCATATTGAATTTTTCGCCCAGGACCTTCCAGACATCCATCTGCTCGGCCGCAACCTCGTTTGCGGCCTTGGATTTCAGGATGCGCACGGTGATGCGCTCGTTGGAAGCAGCTGCTCCGGAACCGGCAGCAGAAGAAGCAGTCGTAGAGGAAGAGCTGCCACAGCCCTCCAGAACACCCAATGCCAGGGAAGCGACCATAGCGCTGCATACGGCGCGCCTGCTGGTTTTTCTTTCTTTCATAAAATCTTTTCCTCCTTGATTTATGGAATGGGACGGGGAAGATCCCCATGCTTCCATAACCTCCGCTCAGCTCGTACGCTGCCGACGAGCGATCTAGTGTAGATCTCGGGGGGCGCCGCATCATTAAAAAAACAAAAACCAAAAAAAACACTACA
>OJKP01000987.1_pt1 | contig 18036 bp, 13 predicted proteins | sample 1596521 | NCBI WGS metagenome assembly OJKP01 (sample SAMEA4350130, study PRJEB24818) | metagenome | biome: human; feature: gut; material: faeces | place: Denmark | collected 2013-09
ATCTAGTACGGTCTCGTGGGCTCGGGGATGTGTATAAGAGCCAGGTTTGGCAAGACCGACGAACCGCTCAAGGCCAACGCCGACGCGGTGGCGGCCAAGGCGGAGGCGGAGACCGTGACCGCCATTGCGCAGACGATTGCCAACAGCAAGATTTGCCGCGCGAAGTTCGGCACATACACCGGCACCGGTCTATCGGGCCAAAATCACCCGAACAGCGTCGAATGCGGCTTTTGCCCCGCGGTGCTGGTGCTGTTCCGCGCGGACGGCGGCCAGAAAACGACGGTCATACGCGGCGTGACCGCCTGCTCGTCCGGCATCGGCTCCATGAACAATTACTATACATGGGGTGACAGCGGCGTGAGCCGGGTATCGCAGACGTTAGACAGCGACTCTGGCGGATATATGGCATCCTCGCAGTTCAACAGCAGCGGGAAAGAATATTGCTATCTTGTCCTCGGTTATGACGCGGACTGGATAAAGCAAAAAACAGCCCCGAGCCGAAAGGCTCGGGGCTGTTTTTGTTGTCAGTCGCGTAGCAGAACGAGACGTCTAACGAATGTTGTTTAGAAGCCAATCACGGTTTCGAAGACGGAGAGGGAAGTGGCAACAACATCAGAACCGACCTTCACGTTGTCCAGAGTCACAACGACCTTGTAGTTCGCAGGCGTGAGAGTGGTGGGAACGCTGATGCTGATGACGCAGGCCGTGCCACCGCCGTTCACGGTGGGGGTCACAGCAGCCTGTCTGGTAGCAACTTCGTTACCGGCCAGATCGTAGAACTTCACGGCAGCGGTGGCGGTGGTGAACGCAGCGTCCACGTTGGCAGCACCGTTGGTGGAGGAAACGAGCTTGGCCTGGTCGATGGTCAGAGTGCCATTGTTAACGGCGGCAGTGATGACCTGGCTGTCACGAGCAACAACGGAGTAAACGATGTCCGTGTTGGTCTTAGTGGTGTCCTTGCTGTAAGCGTAGACCTGGAGAGCGGTGCTCTTGGCGCGATCCCAGACAATGATGACATTGTAGTCGGTGAGGGAGTAGGGCAGAGCAGCAGTCTTGCCATCAACAACGAACTTGGTAGACTCATTGGTGGTGAAGTCCTGACCAGCGGCCATGCTCAGCAGGTTGTTATCGAACTTGCTGCCAGTTTCACCGGCGACAACATTGACGTACGGGGTCTTGCCCGTGTAAGCGTCGGAGTAATCATCGTCAAGAGTGACCTGAGTATCGTTGGTGTTGTAAGCAACGGGCTCAGCGGAGAGAGCAGGCCGTCCTCGGCCTTCACCAGATACAGGCGGTTGGAAGCAGCAACGATCTTGCTGACCCAACCGGCATGAGTAGTGTCATAGCCGGAGATGCCATCGAAGAAGTTGTCGTTAGCGACAGTCAACGTAGCATCAACACCGTCCATGAAGCCGTTGATGGTCCAGTAACCAGTGGTGGTGTTATAGGAGTAGTTGTTGTTGCCGGCATAGTAGAACAGACCCTCAGCCTTAGCGGTGTCGGAAGCAGCGATGATGTAGACGTAATCTGCAACACCGTCATCGTTCAGGTCAACATAGTCGACTTCACCCTGGACATAGTTGCCGATGGCGTTGATACCGGTGACAGACTTATAGGTGAAGGGAACGGTATCGCCATTGCCGGAGCGAACCAGGAAGATGGTGGCGCTGTTGGTGAGCAGATTGCCATTGTACAGAGCATCAGTACCAACCGCGACATCCAGGCTGCGAAGAGCCTTCTTGGCGGTAGTGGTGACTGTGGAGCCATTGACAGTGGCGGTTGCGCCAGTGCCATTACCGGAGACCTCGACAGCGGCAACAGTGCCGTTGGGCTGGGTGGTGAACTGGAACATATCGTCGTTCAGGATCTGAGCGCCGGTCTTGTCGGCACGGGCGTTCTGATCGATATAGTCGTCGATGTAGAAGTAGCTCGTGGGCGCGGTGCTGTAGGTATCGCCGGACATGACCTTAAGGGCAGCGGTGTTGTGGGACAGTTTGCCGCCCTTAGCGATATACGTAGTGTTGCGGTTCTCGGCGGCAGCACCATTGTAGATGAGGGTGCTGATGTCGAGAACGGCGGTGGTGCCGTCCACATAGGTGACGTTGGCCTTTGCCGCGCCGGAACCGTCAGCAGTGTTGCCGACCCACCAGATGGAGTTGATCACGCCGTAGCTGGTAGCAGCAGCGATCTCAACGTTACCGATGAGGTTGCCATACTGGTCGAGGAACCAGGTGCGGTTCCCGGTGGAGTTGCCAGCCTCATCGAGGACGAACTTGACAGCATCATCATAGACAGTGCCAGCAACGTTGTGCTGCTCGTTGTTCCAGTAGATGACGCTCTGAGCACCGGTGAAGGACTCGGCCTTAGCGACGATCTCGCCATAGTAATCAGTGCCCTCGGTGCCAGTGTAAGCGACAGCGCCGCTGACCTTGGAATCGTTGGTAGGCAGGGTGAAGGCGTTCAGGAGAACGTAATCGCCGACAGCATACGGATACGCATCCTCGCCGTTGGTGAGGGTGAGCGGGGTAGCAGCGGTGGAGTTCTTGGTGGCATAGACATCGAGCTTGATGGTAGCCTCGGTGCGCAGGTGGCCCTGAGCGTCATAAGCGGCAGGAGCAACATAGGTGACCTTGGCGAGGAAGGTGTCGATCATGACGATAACGTCATCATCTTCTCGCGGCCGAACACCCGCCGTCTCTCCCGCTTTCCCGTGATTGCTGCCAAAATTTGCAAATCCTCAAATTGTTGCAGAAACAATAGAAAATAAGCAAAATTTAGCAGAATCAAGGCGAAGACGTTCAATTCAGCGGATATCGCATCCCCTTAGCGACGCGGAAAAAGCCCACCGCGCAAGGGCTCGCGGGCGCGGCTGGTAGCGGTTTGGTAGCGATTTGCCGGAAACGGGATTTTGGCGGGGCGAAAAAAAGCCTGATTTTTCAAGGGTTTGGGGGCGCGAAAGGTCGTGGTAGCGGTTTGGCAGCGGTCCGCAGCCACCATGATTTTTAGCACTCTCGGCGCAAGAGTGCTAAAGTTAAAGATTTGTTCATCAAAAGATGTATTTTTGTTCACAGGGCGTGCCTATACTCATAATTGTTCCGAGGGGAACGAAAGAAACGTAAACCACGCGGGCTGCAAAAGCGGCTCGCCCGAATAGATTTGGAGGCTTTGTATTATGTTTGAACTGAGACCTTTTGAACGCAGAAACAACCACGTTGCGGCTTATGATCCCTGGGATCAGATGGAGCGCGCATTCTTCGGTGACGGCTCGTGGGGCCGCGGGCTGAGCGAGTTTAAGACCGACATTCAGGACAAGGGCGACAGCTACCTGCTGGAAGCTGATCTGCCGGGCTTCAAGAAAGAGGACATCCACGTCGATGTGGACGGCGACACGATGACCATTCGCGCCGAGCGCCACAGCGAGCACGAGGATCAGGACAAGAAGGGCAATTACGTCCGCTGCGAGCGCAGCTACGGCAGCTACCAGCGCGCGTTCGACATCAGCGGCGTCGAGGTGGCGGACATCTCCGCGCAGTACAATGACGGCGTGCTCAAGCTGAACATGCCGAAGAAGAGCGCCGTGGTGAACGCGAAGCAGATCGAGATTCAGTAAAGAACTTCAAAAAAGGCGGCGAAAGCCGCCTTTTTTGATTTTGGATTTCGCGCCTGCGGGCGCGAAATTTTTTGGGGTTGTACGGAGTTGTGCAAAAAATATTGGCGAAAGTCCGCTCTTATGAGCGGGCTTTTTCTTTTTTTCGGCGGGCCGCGGCTGGAAAAGGGAAATTTCGCTCCCCGCGCGGCGGCGCGGAACATTATTTCTTGCCGCCTGACCGCTGCGCGGGTCATCAGAACACAAAAAGCGGCTTAGGCCGCTTTTTTCATATCTGTGCTTGTATATTATATGTATGTGGTGGCGGATAATGGCGAAAGCGGGGGTTTTATGTCAAGCTGTAACAGAAACGGCGGTTTGTTACAAGTGTGTTACAGATGGGGCGAAAGCGTTGACTTGAAATTTTGGGTGTGGTAAGGTGACAGTGCAGAAAGGGTGGGGAACGGTGCGTTCCCGACTTAGTTACGGGATCGGCATGCCACGGTAAGTAAGCCGAGAAACGCCGAAACTTGCTCCTTTCTGACAAACGAACCATCTTTAAGGGGATGCAATAGCAACTAAAATCGCACATTTTCCTGCAAAACGGTCAAAAATGTAAGAAAATCGAAATGTTTTGCAACTTTTTCGGTCAACTTTCATTTTCGCCCGCGAACAGCAAAATGCCCGCTTTTCGCTGCCGGAGCGCTCCAAGGGGATGGAAATTTATGAAAGGAGAGTAACATCTATGAAAAAGTTACTCGCAATGGTGCTGGCTCTGGTCATGACTCTGTCTCTGGCCGTCAGCGCCAACGCAGCCTTCAAGGATGACAAGAGCATCAGCGATGATTACGCTGAGTCTGTTGCCGTTCTGAATGGCATGGGTGTGTTCAAGGGTTATGAGGATGGTTCCTTCAAGCCCGAGGGCAACATCACCCGCGCTGAGGTAGCTACGATCATCTATCGTATCTACACTGCCGACGTCGCCAAGAACGATAAGTCCGGCCTCTATGCCACTTATAACAAGTTCAGCGACATGGCTGGTGCCGGTTGGGCTCAGGGCTACATCGGCTACTGCGCCAACGCCTCCCTCGTCAAGGGCTATCCCGATGGCACCTTCAAGCCGTCCGGCAAGGTCACCGGCTATGAAGTCCTCGCCATGATCCTCCGCGCTGTCGGCTACGACAAGAACAACGAGTTCTCCGGCGCTGACTGGGCGCTCCATGTTGCGCAGACCGCGCAGCAGCTCGGCGTTCTGGACAACGTGGCGAAGACCACCGACCTGAACGCTCCCGCTTCCCGTGAGCTGGTCGCTGAGCTCCTGTTCCAGGGCATCCAGAAGGCTCAGGTCACCTACACCCCGGCCTTCGGCTATGTGACCGATAAGGTCATCAGCACCAAGACCAACAGCCTCGGCGAGAAGAACTTCAAGCTCGCTTCCGCTGTTGCTTCCGACAAGTGGGGCCGTCCCGCCACCAAGTGGACCTACAACACCGGCGACAAGGCCACCACCTTTGTTTCCAAGGCTGACGTGTCCTACACCAAGGCTGTTGCTGAGTGCGACGTCGCTCACGATCTCGGCCTGAGCGCTGATACCGCTTACACGCTGATCGTCAACGGCCAGCCCCAGACCACGAACTACCTCGTCAACCTGACCGACACCGTCACCAAGATGGGCGCTCAGGGCCGTCTGTTCGAGGTCTACAAGGATGCCAAGACCATCGTGATGATCGACACCTTCCTTGCCAAGGTCACCTACGTTGCTGACATCACCTATGATGCTCAGGGTCACGTCAAGACTCCTGCCACCATCACCCTCGAGGTCTATGATTCTAAGACCGCTCCCAAGACCACTGCTCTGACGCTCAAGGACTACGACGACAACTATGGCTACGCCAAGGATGAGTATGTCCTCGTCAACGCTTACACCGATGCCACCAACTCCGCCACTGTCAGCGGCAAGGTGCTCAACAACACCAAGCAGTATGCCGAGATCGTCGGCAAGGCCACTTCCATCGAGGGCGCTCAGAGCGTGATCTACTGGAACGCTCAGCAGCACAACGTTGAGGGCACCGTTTATGACGATGCTGTCAAGTTCTACCTCGATCAGGCCGCTCAGAAGGACGCCAAGTACACCTGGTACTTCGATTCCTACAACAACCTGATCGGTGCGGTTGAGATCGCTGCTGCCAACAGCTACGGCGTCATCAACTCCATCTGGTGGGCGGGCAACGCCACTGACGGTTCCGGCGTGGCGAAGGCCAACGTCACCTATGTGGACGGCACCACCGCTCAGGTCGACCTGAGCGAGATGACCTACTTCGACGATAATGCTTCCGGCATTGTGAGCTCCAAGATTGCGAACGGCAAGGTCACCCACAGCACCGGCATCAATAACATGGTCATGAAGGCTGATGGTAACTACTTCTATGTTGATTCCTACATCAACACCAACACCAATGCGGATACCAACAACCTGCTGAACGGCCACCTGTTCCGCTTCACCACCAAGTCCAACGGCACCCTCAAGGCTGTCGAGGTGGCCACCTATCCTGCTGGGGCTAATGTTGCTGATTCCGGCAAGCTCCACAGCATCGCTTCTCTCGCGGTGTACAAGAACACCCAGATCTACACCGCTCCTAGCACTCTGGTTGTCAACGCCAACACCACGTTCCTGGTTCGTTCCGGCGCAGGCACCTCTGCTAGCCCCTACACCTTCAAGTCCATCACCGGCTTCACCAACATTGACAACTACAATGCGGCTGAGGTCGACTGGGTTGACCTGAACGGCGACAACGTTGCTGATTACGTTTACGTCATCGGCGCTACCACGAGCTCCAAGGTCACGAGCCTGTTCTACTTCGACGGTCAGCAGGGCGCTTACACCCTCGCCGACGGTACGTGGGTCGTCAAGGGCTATGTTGACGGCGTTGCCGGCGAAGTCAAGTTCGCTAACTATGACGCTCTGCAGAACACCCTGCGTGATGCTTATCAGAGCAACATCAAGCACGCTCCCGCAGCCAACAAGCTCTACGTTGTGAAGCTTGAGGACGGCGTTGTGAAGGATGGCCACATGGTTTCTGCCAACGGTCCAATGGTCGCTTATGATGCGGATTACCCGCTCTCCGCTGCCTATGAGTCCGGCAAGAACTACTATGTCGACTTCGTCTCCGGTGAGAAGAATGCTACTACCGGCGCAAACGTTGACACCTTCAACGGTTCCCTCTACTATGATGCTAGCGCGGGTCAGTATTACAGCGTGATCACCGAGGGTGCAGTGACCAAGATGGTCGGCACGATGGGCAATCCTGGCGATCAGGAGTATTACTTCGTGTATGTCACCGGCGGTGCTGCTGAGAACCGTCTGTGCGTCCAGGCCTACGCCTACGACAAGGTCACGAGCCCGAGCAACCCCGACGCTGGTGCAAATGGTGTTGTCACCTACACCCTCAACATCGTGGACAACAAGACCGGCAAGGTTCTCCAGTCCTACAGCAAGACCGTCAGCAACGTTGCTGATGGCACCTACACCATCACCCTCGCTGAGATGGCGGCTCTCTGGAACGTCAGCACTGCGAAGCTCACCGCTTTCGGTCCCGATAGCTATACTTACACCCTCGCTTCCACCGCTACTCCCGCTGTCACCACCGCGAGCGCGACCCTCAACGCTTACTACGCCGACTAATTCCTGACGTAAGCGTAAAAAATCTCTGAATAGAGTTTCAGCCCCGAGGCGAAAGCCTCGGGGCTGTTTTTTGCCTTGATTCAGTTTCCCTGCTCTCCGTCGTTGCTGTAGCCCAGCACCAGATAGTAATAGGTCGTGTCGACTGCGTTCATCTGGTTGCCCGACGGGGGGTAATACTGGTCGTCCTGCGGGTAGTACCAGCTCACGCCGGTATCGCCCCACGTCATTTCATTTTCGCGGTTGTTGCTGTAGTAGAACTTGTCGAACCCGCGCACCGCCCAGTAGTGGCTGCTGCTCGAGCTGCTCACCATCACCAGCAGCGGGTAGAACCCGCACTCGATGCTGACCGCGTTCGCCGCGCCGTACTTGCCGTTGCCGGTATACGAGCCGTATTTTATGCGGCAGATTTTACCGTTTGCGATCGTCTGCGCCAATGCCGTGATGCGCTCCGCCGCCGTGCCGTCGGCCTCGCTGCGCGCGTCACCCTCAGCCTTGAGCGCCGCGTCGATGCTCGCAAACGCGGCATTGAAGTCCTGCATTTTGATCGGGTCCTCCTTGACCCACTGCGGCAGGTCGAAATTTGTCGTCTTGTCCATGCGCTTTCCCCCAAAATATAATGTTGGAAAAGGCCGCCCACACCCCCCTGCAAACGCGGGAACACTGATGCATGATTTGCCTTTTCATGATACGCCGTATCATGAAGAAACGTTGCACACAGCGGCGCAAAAAGTTGTATCGCCTCCGGTATTAGAATTCACGATACAACAAATTGCCGCGATTTATACAACGATCCCCGTTGTGCGTGGGAACTTTTTCGGCTATCATACGTCTATAGAAGTATCCGAAAGAAATGAGGAACGAACGATGAAGAAGCTCCTTTCCCTTCTGCTCCCGCTCGCGCTCCTGCTCTCCCTGACCGCCTGCGGCGAAAAAAGCGCAGACGAGGCCGCGCGCCAAACCCCGCCAACACTGACGGTGACAAGTGCAAACGCTTGCAGCGTCACCCTCAAAAGCAGCAGCTACGACTGGACCTACACTCAGGGCCTACAGAGCATGACCGCCATTGCCTGCGGCGCGCACCCGCTGGACGAAACCTCCCGTGACATCACGCCTGTACTGGAAATGCCCTTTGCAGTATCAGCCGCCTATTTCTACACCGTAACGCTCGATTTCGGCGATAATTCGCCCGATTCCGTCAGTCTCCGCTGCTGGCCGTCCGATGCTTGGGGCAGCACCGGCATGCCGTCCGGGACCGTGACCGCCCAGCGGCAGGATAACGGCACATTCCGCGCAGAACTGCCGCAAAGCGACGGCATTTTCGCCGTCGACGCGCTCTGGGACGGCAGCAGCGCGACCTACACCTTCTGCACGCAGGCGGAGGGGAGCGAAGAGCTCCACCCGGGCGCGGTGCTCAGCATCGGCGAGAGCGAAGACATCCGCAAGATCGACATCTCGTGGCGCAGCGGCAGCGTGAACATCTATACCGCCGAGCAGAGCGCGCAGATCAGCGTGAAGGAGGAATCCACCGTGCCGCTCGCCGAGAGCGAGAAGATGGTCTGCGCGATCGACGGCGACACGCTGCGCATCCGCTTCCTCGGCGACGCTTACCGCGGCAGCTACGACGGGGAAAAGTACCTCGACGTGGGACTTCCGAGGGAACTGGTCAGCGCCGGTCACTTTGAGGAGATAAAAGTCGAAACAACGGACGCCTACGCCTACGTGAGCGCCGATGCGCAGAAGATCGAGCTTTCGACGCTCAGCGGCGATGCGCGCGTGATGTGCGCGAACTGCCCGGAGGTGGAGATCGAGACCACGAGCGGCAATGCCGGTGTGGTGGACGGCACGTGGGCAAGGGTCGATATTTCGACGCTCTCCGGCGCGATCGAGCTGGCGGGCGATGCGGAGAGCGCCGAGATCGAAACCGCGAGCGGCAAGGTGGATATCGCCGGCGCGCTCGGCGCGCTGGACTTCGAAAGCGTTAGCGGCAACCTGATTTTGGCTACCGAGCGTGCGCTGCGCCTTGATGCCGAAACGGAGAGCGGCAGCATCTATCTGACCCTTCCCGCGCAGGACGGCTTTACTCTCGACTATGAAACGAAAAGCGGCGCGTTCCGCTCCGCGCTCACCGAGCGCGAAGGAGCGCTCATCACCTGTCTCGACGACCACGCGACGCACTACTCTGTGCCCGCGCTCGACGGCGGCGCGGTGAGCGAGCTTACAATCGAAACGATGAGCGGCGAGGTGACGATTGGAGCCTCTTCCTCTGGAAGCAACTAAAGCGCAAAAAAAGAGAGCGGCAGCGCCGCTCTCTTTTTTCGTTATTTCTCGTCGATTGCAAGCCACGTCTGGTCGAAGCCGTAGGGGAGCAGCTCTTTGATGTGCAGGTGCTTTTCCTCGTTGTCCTTGTTCAGGCACACGACCTCCATGTCGGGCCCGAACTCGTAGAGCACCTGACGGCACGCACCGCAGGGGTAGCAGTAGTCGTCGCTGCGCCCAGCGATGACGATGCGCTTGAAGCGCCGGTGCCCCTCGCTCACGGCCTTGAACGCCGCGGTGCGCTCGGCGCAGTTCGTCAGGCCGTAGCTCGAATTTTCGATGTTGCAGCCGGTGAAGACCGCGCCGTCCTCACATTCGAGCGCCGCGCCCACGGGAAAGTGGGAATACGGCACATACGCCATGTCCAGCATGGCGACGGCCTTCGCCTTGAGTTCTTCTAACGTTGCCATAAAAACGCCTCCTCACCAGTCTACGCCGAGATCGGGACGGACTTGCGTATCCATGATGTCCTCGGCGTTATAGAATTGCAGATAGCGGCTGCGCGCGTGGCGCAGCGTGGTGCCGTCCGGATGCAGACGGTCGCAGATGACGGCGGAAATGTCGGGCTTCACATAGCTGAACGAACTCGTGCCGACGCTCGCGAAGATGCGGAAGCCCTGGCTTTGCAGGTACTTGAAGCGCTCGCCGGTCTGGTGCCAGTCGTCACCGTCGGGACGGCCGCCGTGGGGGTAGAACAAAATCTGCGTGGGGCCGACGAGCGAGCCGACCTCGTCCGCCCAGCGCTCGGTGTCGTTGATGACGGTCTGGAGCGGTTTGGTGTCGAGGCGGATGTGGCCCCAGGTGTGGCTGCCGAACGTCCAACCCGTTTCCTTGAGCCGCTCGATGACGGGCTTGACCGCCTCGATCTCGCTCGCGCGGTAGGCATCGAACGCGGGGCGGTCGGGCGAATCTGCCGCAATGTCGCGGTCATCCTGCGTGCGGTAGCCTAAAATACCCTGATAGCCCGTCAGCGAGAAGATGGCCTTCGCGCCGTTCAGCGAAAAGTCGGGGTGCTCGTAGACAAACTGGTCGAGAATGGGCGTTGCGTCGAGTTCCTTGGTCAAAAAGGTCTCATTTGTGTACGGATCGGTGCACTGCGCCCAGATCTCGCCGTCCTCGCCGACGACGAGCTTGCTCGTGAAGCCCTCGTCGAGCATATAGGGGTAGTAGTTCACGTCGTCAAAGCTGATGACGAGCGGCTTTTTGCCCTCTGGCAGCATCAGGGTGTTTCGCACCATGTGCGTGCCGGTCTCGTCCGTCACCTCGCTCCAGACGTCTTCCATCGCGACTAAGATGTAGCCCTTGTCGTACACGGACTGCAAAATTTTGTTGTATTCGTCGACCGTCACCATCCAGTCGTCGAGGCCGTAGCGCTGGTCCTGACTGGCATTGCAGTCGTGGAAGGCCCACTGCGGGTAGGCAATGATCGGGTGGAAAAAGAGGTGCTCCACCACCTGATCCGGCCCCCAGGCCTGCGTGAGCTGGTCCTCGGACCAGTAGTTGCGCACGGCGTCGTAGGGGTCAGTTGTATCGTCAGTATTGTTGTCGGTGTCGCTGCCATTCTCGTCCGTGACGGTCTGATCGTCGCCGTCGGACGGCGTCGTCTTATCGCCGCAGGCGGTCAGCAGCGACAGTACCATCAGCGCGCTGAGCAGCAGCGCAAAAAAGCGTTTCATGTCAAAATCTCCTCTCTCAAAACTGCGGGGCTATTATAGCAGACTTCACTTCTTTTGACTACGCCTTTGGCGCTTTTGTTCCCATTTGTAACTATTTACCACAAATAATTAAAGCGTCACAGCTTTTCGCATCCGCAGACGCGAAATGATTTCGAATCGTTTTTTTGCGCGACATGCGCGTGCCAAAAAACTCTTCTCGCTCCGCGCGTGTCGAAGCCGCCCTTTGGGCGGCAAGGCACGAAGCGGAGTGTAATTCTCAAAAAAGAGGGAGACACGCTGTGTCTCCCTCTTTTTTGAAGAATTAGAAGTCTGCGTTGCCCACTGTTCTCGGGTGCAGCTCCACGTCGCGGATGTTGCCGATGCCCGTTAAATACATCACCATGCGCTCGAAGCCGAGGCCGAAGCCCGCGTGACGGCAGGAGCCGTAGCGGCGCAGGTCGCAGTACCACCAGTAGTCCTCGGGATTCATGCCGAGCTCGCGGATGCGCTTTTCGAGCAGCTCGATGCGCTCCTCGCGCTGGCTGCCGCCGATGATCTCGCCGATGCCCGGAACGAGGCAGTCCGCCGCGGCGACGGTCTTGCCGTCGTCGTTCAGGCGCATATAGAACGCCTTGATCTCCTGCGGATAGTCCGTGACGAACACGGGGCGCTTGAAGATCTGCTCGGTGAGGTAACGCTCATGCTCAGTCTGCAGGTCGATGCCCCACTCGACGGGGTAGTCGAACTTCTGGCCGCTCTCCTTTAAGAGCTTGACGGCCTCGGTATACGTCACGCGGCCAAAGTCGGAACTCTCGACGTGCTGGAGACGCTCCAGCAAACCCTTGTCGACAAAGCTGTTGAAAAACGCGAGATCATCCGGGCAGCGCTCCATCACGCGGCGGATGATATGCTTGACCATCGCCTCCATGACCTCAAGGTCGCCGTCGAGGTCGCAGAACGCCATCTCCGGCTCGATCATCCAGAACTCGGCGGCGTGGCGCGCGGTGTTGGAATTCTCGGCGCGGAACGTGGGGCCGAAGGTGTAAACGTCGCCGAACGCCATGGCGAAGTTCTCGGCGTTGAGCTGGCCGGAGACGGTCAGGCTCGTCTTCTTGCCGAAAAAGTCCTTGCTGTAATCGACCTTGCCGTCGGGCGTTCTCGGCGGGTTCTCCAGATCCAGCGTCGTGACCTGGAACATCTCGCCCGCGCCCTCGCAGTCAGAGCCGGTGATGATGGGGGTGTTGACGTAGACGAAGCCGCGGCTCTGGAAGAACTCGTGCACGGCGTAGGCCGCCGCGCTTCTCACGCGGAACGCCGCGGAGAAGAGGTTCGTGCGCGGGCGCAGATGCTGAATGGTGCGCAGATATTCGACGCTGTGGCGCTTTTTCTGCAGGGGATAGTCGGGGGAGGACACGCCCTCGACCTCGATCTCTGTTGCCTTGACTTCGAGCGGCTGCTTGGCTTCGGGCGTCAGCACGACGGTGCCGCGCACGATGAGCGCGGCGCCCACGTTCTGCGCGGCGATCTCCTTATAATTAGAAAGAGAATTCGCATCCATCACGACCTGCAAATTGCGGAAGCACGAGCCGTCGTTCAGCTCGATGAATCCGAAGGTCTTCATATCGCGGATGGTCTTCGCCCAGCCGCATACGGTGACGCTTGCGCCGCCGTACTGCTCTTTGTCGGCGAAGAGCGCGGCAATTCTCACTCGTTCCATAATAATTTTCCTTCCTTTTGTGGGTTTTCACGGGATAATAGAGGTATTATATGCCACTTCCCGTGTAAATTCAAGCCCCGCTTTGTGTTGACTTTTGACAAGTTGTATGTTATGATACAATCTTACCTCAAAAGGTAAACGTGAAACTTTCACCTATTACTTTACAGGAGGATTTTAACGATGAACAAGTATCTGGATATCGCCCCCGAGGTTGCCGAGGCCCTTGCCGCCGGTAAGCCCGTCGTGGCGCTCGAATCCACCATCATTTCCCACGGCATGCCCTATCCCCAGAACGTGGAGACCGCGCTCAAGGTCGAGAGCATCATCCGCGAATGCGGCGCGGTCCCCGCGACCATCGCCATCATCGGCGGCCGCTTGAAGGCCGGCCTTTCCAAGGAAGAGATCGACTACCTCGGCCGCACCGGCGCGGGCATCCCGAAGGCTTCCCGCCGCGACCTGCCCGTGCTCGTCGCGCAGGGCAAGGACGGCGCGTGCACCGTCACCACCACGATGATGATCGCCGACATGGCGGGCATCCGCGTGTTCGCCACCGGCGGCATCGGCGGCGTGCACCGCGGCGCGCAGGAGACGTTCGACATCTCCGCTGACCTTGAAGAGCTGGCCAACACCTCCGTCATGGTCGTGTGCGCGGGCGCGAAGTCCATCCTCGACCTCGGTCTGACGCTCGAATATCTCGAGACCCACGGCGTGACCGTCATCGGCTACGGCACGAGCGAGCTGCCTGCGTTCTACACGCGCAAGTCCGGCTTTGGCGTCGACTACGAGCTCGACACGCCCGAGCAGCTGGCCAAGGCGTTCCACGTCAAGCGCGAGCTGGGTCTGCGCGGCGGCTTACTCGTCACGAACCCGATTCCCGAAGAGTACTCCATGGACAAGGAAGTCATCGACAAGGCCATTGCCGAGGCCGTGGAGGACGCGAAGAAGGACGGCATCCACGGCAAGGCCACGACGCCTTATCTGCTCGCCAAGATCAAGGACCTGACCGGCGGCGACAGCCTCGATTCCAACATCCAGCTCGTGTTCAACAACGCGCGCCTCGGCGCGGCGGCGGCTGTGGAGCTCAGCAAGCTCGAAAAGTGAGATACTTTGTCATCTATCTCGCCGCGATCAATATTCTGACGTTCTGCGTCTACGGCGCAGACAAGCGCCGCGCCAAAATTCAGGGCGCGCGGCGCGTACCCGAAAAGACTCTATTTGCACTCGCGCTGCTGCTCGGCAGCGCGGGTGCTCTTTTCGCAATGAGGGTCTTTCACCACAAGACGCGGCACTGGTACTTCAAGTTCGGCATTCCGGCGATCTTACTTGCGCAGATCGCGGCGGGGGTGTTCGTGTATGTGCGGTTTTTCGCGGCGTAAAAAATTTTTGGGAAATTTTCGGGTTTTGTGAAACAAAACAGACGTTTCTTGCGTCTAATCAATGAAGCAAAAGGAAACTGGGCGAAGAGGGAAGATAAAGAATTTATGAATTTTCCATTTTCCTGTTCCCTTATTTCCCGCGGCATGGTAAAATGTATGTGTATGAGAAAGGCTCTGTGCGCGCGGAGCCGACAACAACAAACACGAAAGGATGAAGATCACATGAAAAAATTTCTCTCCTTGCTATTGGCTCTGACATTGGTCCTGAGCCTCGTCGTCGTGCCTGCAAGGGCGGAAGGTGTCGAGGTTGGCGGCACATACGCCATCACCACGTCGGCGTCCTCCCTTGCAAGAGGCGACTCGACCACATTCACCGTTACCGCAACCGCCCCCACCGTCACGGATAATGGCGTAACTGCCACCGATGTAAACGTGATCGGTTATAGTTGGAGCACTCCCGGTTTTTCCGGCGCTGCCGGCACGGGTGCCACGACAGGAACGCTGACCGCCTCCAACAAGGCGGAAAATGTAGAAGTCTCCTGCACCTTAACGATCGAGTACAAGGTGACGATCGAAGGGCAGGAAATCACCAGATCTACGACTAAGGTCGTTAAAAGCAATGTCTCTATCGCTGACAAGCTTCTTCCGGGCGACATCACCACCGTCACCTTCAACGGCAGAACCTATTCTGTGACGAACGGCGCGGTCAACATCTCCCTTCTTGATAAAGAAACCATCGCCTCCGCCGACAACAAGTGGTCTGCCGCCGCAACTGGCTATGTGATCGATGATGCCGAGGGCAAGAAACCCACTTACGCGAGCGGAAAGCTGACCGTGCGCGTCAAGGATTCCGAGCTTACGGCTGATGTGAGTGTCACCACCACCGCCCCCACCGTGACCGCAGCGGCAAGCCTTACTGAGGTCATCTCCGGCGGCAAGACCACGCTCACCGCTTCCTCCACCGGTCTCAGCAACGCTGCCACCTATGCGTGGTTCTACAAGATCGGCGAGGCTGCCGAGGTTCCGATCGGCACGGGCAAGTCCCTCGTCTGGACGGTCCCCGCAAACGTTACGACCGCGACCGACTACTCTGTTTACTGCAAGGCAAGCGAGGGCGATAAGCTCGCTAAGACGAGTGACCCCATCACGGTCAAGAGCCTTCCCGATACCTATACCTTCACTGTCGTCCCCGCAAGCGTTACGCTGACGCAGATCGGTCAGACCGCGACTTTGGCGGCGAACTTTGTGAATACCTCCGCTTCTCCCGCTGCCCCGGTCACTCCGACCTACTCCTTTGTTTCCGCCAACCTCAACATCGCAACTGTGACGAACCAGACGACCGCCGCGCCGATCGTAACGCTCAGAGCAAGCGGCTCTACCACTGTCACCGCAAAGGCGACCTATAAGGGCAAGGATTATGTGCAGAACATCCCCGTTACCGGCGCCCTGATCGAGGCGACCCTCAGTGCTGTTCAGAACGGCACTTCTGTGAACTACAGCTACAGTGATCTTGTTAACGCCGCGCAGGCCGCCATCAACAAGACCTACAGCACCGCCTACACCTACGAGACCGTCTATTCCCTCAGCGGCGTCACTCAGGTCGCCTCTACCGCTGCCTACGGTGTCGGCACGAGCAATGCTTCGTACAACTATCCCGCCGGCGGCTCCGGCTATCTTTACTTCAAGGCAAACCTCAGCGGCATCGGCACTGCAAAGTTCACCGCTACTGTGACCACCCGCATTGCCAATACCGCCGTTCCCAAGACCTACAGCGTTACGTTTAACGTTCCCGTAACGCCCAGCACGACCACCTATGCCGACCAGTATCCCGAGCCGGTCGCGGCTTACGGCAACACCTATCGCTATTACGTTCAGGTCCCCTCCGGCGCAAGGTATTACTATGTTGCCGGTGTGAACACCGAGCCGAGCGATTGGAACAATGGCAGCGGCAATAAGTATTACACTACCACTTCCAGCACCAGCCTGTACTCCCTGACCGACAGCAACTTTGTCGGCGGCAAGTGCACGCTGTATGTCGTGACGCAGGGCACCGACAATAGGCTCTACTGCGGCACCATCAGCGTCTACCAGAAGAACTACAACATCAACTACAACGGCGTGGCCGGTGAGACCGTCCAGTTCGCGCAGAGCGACTTCAACGACTTCATGAACAAGGTCGCTGAGGCCCGCGGCGACGCCAGCAAGGCCAAGTCCTATCCCTATGTCACCTTCGATTACGTGACCTTCTCCCTGCCCACCACCGCGCAGGGCACGCTGTACTATGGCGGCACCGCCATGTCCACCAGCAATTCCTCCGGCGCGTTCAACACCCGCACCAAGGTCACCAACCTCGATAGCGTGACGTTCGTCCCCAACGCCAAGTCCACCGCGAAGACCATCACGCTGAACTTCACCCTGTACGCGACCCGCTATTCCAGCTCCTCCACGAGCCGCGGCACGACCGTGAGCTACTCCGGCAGCGTCGTCGTCAACCTCGTGCGCGAGGACATCAAGTACACCGTCTCTCAGGGCGACAGCGTCCGCTTCGACGAGAGCGACTTCCTCAGCTACCTGCGCTCCACCAAGGGCTACAGCAGCAACTACACCATCGACTACGTGACCTTTGACCAGAGCGCCGTCTCCGCCGTCAACGAGGGCTCGCTCTACACCTACTACAACGGCTACAACTACGGCGGCTCCATCAAGACGACTGACAAGTTCTACTACAGCGCCACCGCCAGCCAGAATGCGCTCAGCGACGTCGCGTTCCTTGCCAGCCGCTACGCCAAGACCGGCGAGACCGTCTACATCCCGTTCACCATCTACGCCCGCTACGGCACGACCGGCACCGGCACCCGCCAGCTCACCGGCACCGTGGCCATCAAGATCGGCCAGACGATGAACTTCATCGACGTCAAGACCACCGACTACTTCTACAACTCCGTCAAGTGGGCCGTCGGCAAGAACATCACCAACGGCACGTCCAGCACCACCTTCTCCCCGTACAAGTCCTGCACCCGCGCCGAGATCGTGACGTTCCTGTGGCGCGCCGCCGGCAGCCCGGAGCCGACCACCACCCGCAACCCGTTCCGTGATGTCAACGCCGTCACGCACTCGAGCTACTACAAGGCCATCCTGTGGGCCAGCCAGAAGGGCATCACCTCCGGCACCAGCGCCACGGCGTTCTCCCCCGATCAGGTCTGCACCCGTGCCCAGATCGTGACCTTCCTGTACCGCTACGCGGGCCAGCCCAGCGGCTACTACTCCAACCCGTTCAAGGATGTGGGCGCCACGAGCGAGGCGAGCTATTACAACGCCATCCTCTGGGCCGTCGGTAAGGGTATCACCACCGGCACCAGCGCCACGACGTTCTCCCCGTATGCTTCCTGCAACCGCGCCGAGGCCGTGACGTTCCTGTATCGTTACACCAACGGACTATAATGCTTAAAACGAAAGCCCCGCTCAGCGGGGCTTTCGTTTTAGCTTTTTGCGCTCCGCGGCAGCGCACGCGCCGTAGGCGCGCACGTTTGCGGAGCGAGAAGTGTAAATCCTGACGCGCACGCCCCAGGGCGGCTTCTCTTGCCGCTTTGCGGCAATTCACCTTCGGTCGCGGCGGAAAATGATTTGAATTTATTTCGCCGCGGAGCGGCGAAACTCTGCGAGGCGTTTTGGGGGGGGCGGGCCCCCCTTGCCCCCCTGTAAGA
>OJKP01000991.1_pt1 | contig 18011 bp, 16 predicted proteins | sample 1596521 | NCBI WGS metagenome assembly OJKP01 (sample SAMEA4350130, study PRJEB24818) | metagenome | biome: human; feature: gut; material: faeces | place: Denmark | collected 2013-09
CAACCACCAACAGAAACGCAATATAAACCACCCGTAAGCCCCATGTAAACCACAGGAGCCTCAACAAGCCCCAAAAGTAAACCAAATGTAAGCCTATGTAAACGCTTCGTTTTACGCCGTCATTTCAACCACCCACACCTAACTCGTTGAAACACAAACCTCTCACCCATTTTTCAGCCGACCGACTCATATACGCTTCGTTCTGTGCCCCATAGATTTCAATCTCTATTTGTGTGAGAGATTCGGTTACAGAAACTGCTGTTCCGTTATGCACAACGCCAACGGCATTTGTGTTTCTGTCCATGTAGGCGAAATGGATTTATACATCCGTTTCTGGGAATACAGTTGTGGTGTAGGTCACTATCCCGACTGGAGCATTATCATAGTGCGAAGCAACTTCAAACGAAACCAGCAGGAAAACCAAAAAGACCTTGCCCGCTTCTTCCAGGAGTATGCCCCACGCTATGGTTACAAATACCTCTACACCGAAGATGATGACTACAAGTATTATCAAACCCTTAGTTTGAAACTTATCCACAGAGGATTTTCCAGACAATATAATTATGGGTTGCCGTTGAATGAGTTGAGGTGTAACGTAGATTTCTTATTTAAGGAGAGGATTTTCCTCTCCTTAATTCTATTGAATAGACTGTGCTTGCTGCTAGTTTTATAAGTTATTTTTCGCTCATACCAGTTTCAATACTACTACATTTACAATCTGTCAATAAAACTAAAGTGTGGACTATTTCTTTGTACTCCTCTTTTAATTCATCGAATTTAGAAGGATTTCCACCCTTGTGAACATCAAATACCCAAAATACAGACAAGCAAGGATTTGTTGCATTAATATATTGAATAAATTTTTCTTTATATTTATGACGCTTTTTATCTTGTTGAATTTCATTATTATGAAGCAGTTTAAGTTCTACCATAATTGGATTGCATAAACCATATCGGATGAGAAGGTCTGTACGCTTATTATCTTGAAGAGCAACTTCTCTGTCTACTCGAATAGTTTCCAATCCCATTTGACAACACTTGTTGATAATGGTGTTTTTCAACTCTCTTTGAATGAAATCCTCGCTCAATGCTTCCGGACGAACCAATGTGTATATGCCTTGGTCCTGTATCTCTTTTTGCACTTCGTAATAGATTAGGTCAAAATAACGTCTTAAATCACCATCATTCCTAATACTTAAATAGGATTCCTCAATACATTTGTTATATTGTTTAATAGCATTACCTATGTTTGCCTTTTCGTTTTTCAAAAACAGCATCTCGGCATTGTTCATGATATTGGTGGCTATATAACTGACATTTGTCACATTAAGCGCCTCTACCTTTCCTCTTAACTGTGAGATATAATTAATTTTATGCAAATTAACAAAGAAAAGATATGTTTGGTTAAGGAGATAATAGGCATATTGTATGTTGTCAGGATTTACACATAATTTTAGTCCAAAATCGAATAATGTTAGCATTTGTTCTTCTAAAAATTCATGTTCTTTTATTTCCATGAAGCACCTGAACATGTGCGGAGTTGTGCTAAGGACTTCAAATTCTTCATGTGATATTGGATGAAGTTCACCTGTTTTATTGCGAGAAGGTATTACGATATTCTTTTTTAAATAATCAATTCGCCAAGCGATAGCTTCAAAATCTTGAAACTTTTCAATCATTATGGCATTACACTGCATTTTTATACTTGTAATGCTTTCATCTTCAAGTGAATCAAACAATTTTTTGTACCTGTCTATATCCCAACCATAGTTACCCTTCGATATAATTTCTAATGCATTGGAAGCTGGTATATAATGGTCTAGGTCTGGATGTTTGATATATTGTTCTATATACTCTTCCAGTTTATAATATAATGCATCGATTCCGTAATCGGAAATACAGGTACATATATCATCAGGACTAATATTCATAAAATCATCTTTTCTCTCCTGCCACCATTTAACTAATTGATTTTTCTCTTCATCACTGATATCTTCAATAACAGACTTGTATATTTCTTTTATCTCGTGGTTGTCATAATTACTCGTAATATGGATATTTGGTAATGTTTTGATTAAAATGATTCTATATTTTTTTAATAAATCAAGAACCCCCAAATGGTATAGAACTTTTACAAAAGCTGGAATTTTAAGCAAAGACCGAGGTAATGTGAATGAATTTGGAGTATTTCTTTCTAATATCATTTGATCTAAATCAAGTTCTTCGAAAAATGCTTTGATAACTTCTATCAAAGGTTGAGGATCTTGTCCTTTCACAAATTCAGTATTATCGGACAATTTGAGTGCAATTTCATATTTATCAGATATTAATACTTCTGGATCTGAAAGGGTTTCGTAAATCTTAATAAGTTGTTGATCATGATAATTTACTTTCTTGTCCTCTGTTTCAGAGGATTCTTGGTCCCATCGTTTAAATGTTTCGGCATAACGTTCTATATACTCTACGATAGAATCCTTCTTGTTTGCATCATTCCTAATTTTGTTAATGAGATTAATAAGAATACGTTCTATACGCCAATCCTCTATTTTTGCTCCTAATAATGAGTTCTTTAATGAAGATATAAGTTCAATATCAATAAGTCCTGCATCAAAACGTCGAAATAAATCTTCTAAATCCCAAATTCTCTCGAAGTTCGTAATAAACAAATTTCCAGCTGTTTCATCAAGTAGTATTTGTTTAATAATTGCATTAATCTCGCTATGAGTGGTATATGATTGATTGGATATTAAACCTGCTATAATTCTCGTGATTAGCTCTTTGCTTTCGGCGTTCCCTTTCCAGGCAATATCAAATTGCTGCTTTAAATGTAAATCATAAAAAACTGACAATGACCCTTTTCCATTAAAAAACTCATAGAGTTTTCCGGCTTCTACAATTTTACTATATGCATAAATTAATGTAGGTAAATCTTCTATATATAAGACAGCATTTATCGCATAAGGGTTACTTATATAACAATCTTTCAACCAGCAATCAACAACACGATAATCTGCAATTCTCATATATCCTGTTACTTCACAATACTTTTCTTTTAGTTTTTTAGTAAAATAACTGTAAGATTCTGATACTTGTATAAGTTCGTCTACACATTTAAGTGCATTATATAAGTTTATGGCCGCAAGTTTGTTTTCGTTATCGTCAGTTCCTATTAAGTAATTTGCTGCTTGTCTCCAATGATTATAAATGCCGTCACTATGTTTTTTCGCTTCAACAATTGCATCAAGAGTAACAGTAACATTGGATAATTGTATTTTGTTAAGTTTGTCATGTGATAATATTATTTGAGTATCACAATTTGTTGTATAGCATTCTTGTAACAAATTACTCATAGAACTTTTCCACATGATATATGCAGGTACACATTGATAATGTTCAAAGATAATTGAAAACAGTTCTTCTTTCTGTTGAATTGACAGGACAGAAGGATCTATGTATTTTAATAAATTTCTAAATGATTCATTCTCCAGATTTGATTCGTATGATATAATGAGTTTGAATACATTGATAAAAGTGTGAATCCTATCTTTCGAATATGATATGTGTGGGATTACATCATACCAGTTAGGATATATATGTTTCAGTTCTTTATGTACAGCAACATCATAAAGTACACTTTCTATATTATCTTGCCTACATAGTTCCTTTGCTGCAAGATATTCTTGCAGTTCAGTGTTTTCAAATTGTAATGTTCCATCCGTATCCTTCAATATACGACTCTCAAAATACAATAAATCGAAATTAGCAATGAACATCTGCGTCATATTGCCTTTTATTCCGTCAAGTATGGTGTATAACTCATCTTTTGAAATTTGGTCTTTTCTGCTTATCTCCATAACGAATGCCATTTTCTCCAGGAGTCGCTGAAGAAGGATTCTTATACTTTCGGTATTTTGTATTCCTTTATGAGCTTCTATAGCAGCCTTTATTGAACAGACAATCATATATTCAAATAATTCACCAATATTTAAGCACTCTCCTTTTTGTTTGATATATTCTAATAAGAATGTCAAATATCTGGGAATAGTTATGAGTTCTTTTAATTTAGGGCTTTTATTTATATTTTCTAATGTAGCCTCAGAACAGTTACCGCTTATAACATTCATCACATCTCTTTCGCTTAGTCTGCATATTTCAATGAATGTTAAATAATCACAATCCGCAAAATGTCGTGCATAAGAAGCTACATAATGTTTTCTGCAAGTGAACAGCACCTTAACTTTTGGATTTTCTTTCTTATAATGTTTGATTGATTGCAGTACATTGTAGAATAAATATCCTTCAACTTCATCTAAAGCATCTATGATACAATATTTATTCTCTTTTGGGGCTGATAGATATGTAAATTCAGAGGCTTTACAAAAAAATGATTCTGCTGAGATTCTCTCTTTAACCTCATCAAGCAATCTGCTCTTACCAATTCCAGGTTCTCCTACAATACAAACAAAGTTTTTTTCAAGCAATTTGTCAATTGACAGATTTTCCCTCGTGCCAAATAAAGAATAATGACTGTTATTCTCTAACAGATCATCAACATTTTGATATTTTGCAAATTGTGGTATTATATATTTTAATCTGTTTTCTTGTGCCATAATATTAATTTTTCCAAGTTATTATACAAAAGTAGAGAAAGATTCTTATTGTAAGAAGCTATTCCAAATAATCTTGAACTAATTCGCAATTTATATTGCAAATAGTCCTACTGAAATGATGAAAAATAGATAGGCTTTCTTATCTTTGCATAGAACGAAAGAAAATCCTTATGGAAAAAGAAAAAGACATAAACCGCATCAAGGTTGTGCTTGTGGAGAAGAAACGGACCAACAAATGGTTGGCCGAACAATTGGGCAAGGACCCTGCCACAGTATCAAAGTGGTGTACAAACACATCACAACCTGGACTGGAAACGCTGCTTGAGATAGCACGTGTTCTGGATGTAGATATTAAAGAACTGCTGAACTCTACACGTGACGATGTTCAGTTAGTCAGAATTCAAAAACAGTAAAGCCAAGTAATGACTCTCGACAATAGGTTATAGTCTTTACCAGCATCCAGCCCTACTTCCTTCTCAAACTGAATACGCTCAGCGGTGTTCATCATCTTCCAGTTAGTCTGCGCCAACTGTGAGAAACCATACTGTGCGCGAAGTGTCACCTTAGCCTTATCCATAGCAAGACCGCGCTTAGATGTAATAACGATTACACCGTTGGCAGCACGAGCACCATAGATAGAAGTAGACGACGCATCCTTCAATACAGAGATAGACTCGATATCGTTAGGGCTTAAAGTATTAAAGTCCGAGCTTGAGATGGGCACACCGTCCAGGATGAACAGAGGCGACTTACCAGAGTTGATAGAGTTAGTACCTCGAATTTGGAAAGTGGCAGCCTTGCTAGGTTCACCAGATGCACTGATAACCTGAAGACCGGTACTCTGTCCTTGCAAAGCTTGGTCAAAGCTTGCCGCAGGGACATTTTCAATTTTCTCAGACTTCACAGACGAAACGGAACCCGCAATGGTACCCTTCTTACGAACACCATACGCTACTACTACAACCTCATCCATCACTTTGGTATCGGAAGCAAGCGCAACGTTAAGCGTTTTCGTCTGTGCATTGACAGAATGCTTCTGTGTAACCATACCGATATAAGAAATAACCAGTGTGGCTTTAGAAGCACCCTTTACTTCGATGGTAAAGTTACCGTCAAAATCAGTAACAACACCATTCGTTGTACCCTCCTGAAGGATTGTCACACCAATCAGCGGTTCGTTGTCGCCAGCGGAAACAACGGTACCCTTGACGCTAAAGCTTTGCGCCAAGGCCGCTTGGATAGTCAACACAATAAGAGAGACAAGCAACAGGGAAATTCTTCTCATTTTTGTTTGTTTCAATTGTTGTTTATAAATATTAATTATTATTCGTTCTCGTTCGGTAAAATCTATTAAACTTTAGTGACACCTCACCTGCATTTGTACAATTTTCGCTAAAATATGCTCTTGGGGCTTTACAAAAGCGATGCGAAAGTACGAAAAAATATCATTTTCTTTCAAAATTAACCTATAAAAATAAACAATCGGACACAAAAACAGCCGAAAAACAAATAAATATACCGTTTATTATCTATATCTCTTTTACACTATACAGAATTAAGTCAAAAAGTCAATAAATTCAGTGTAAATAATTACACAAACTTATTATTTTACTATAAACAGAAATATCACATAATCCCTATATATAAATAATGTGAACGCTGAAGCCAATGGGTGTATCATAAATGACTTCTATTAACAAATAATTGTAAAACCACCATATAATACAGAATAATTAGGTAGCTTTGTAATCATATCCTCGGCTATAAGCCTTACGGGATGCGAACAACAAATCAAACAAACTATGAAGAAATCATTTTTTATGAAACCAGCCCTATGGCTGATGCTGTTGCTCATACTGCCATTGCAGATGATAGCGGCAGAACTAGGAGAAGCAGGCAAGCGTCTGGCGGCACTACCTGGAGTAAACAACGTAGAAACATTGAAGAGTAAGCATTTCCCCGAGAAATATGTATTCTTCATAAAGCAGCAACTCGACGCTAAAGACGCATCAAAAGGAAGTTTCGAACAGAGAGTGATACTGTGCCACCGCGGATTCGACCGCCCCACCGTATTAGTAACCGAAGGATATAACGCCAACTACGCAATGCGCGAAGGCTACATAGAAGAACTCTCGCAGATTTTCGACACCAACGTAATCTGTGCGGAATATCGCTACTTCGATAAATCAATGCCCAGCCCATGCAACTGGGATTTCCTGACCGTAGAGAACTCGCTCTACGACCTACACAATATTAATACTACCCTCCACGCCCTCTACAACGGCAAGTGGATAGCCACAGGTATCAGCAAAGGCGGACAGACTACCATGTTCTACCGCGCCTTCTTCCCCGACGACGTGGACATCTCCGTGCCATACGTTGCTCCGCTGAACAAAGGTGTAGAAGACAGCCGTCCCGAAAAATTCCTGCAACATCAGGTATCTACCAAGGAAAACAGACAGAAGGTGCTCGATTTCCAGTTGCTTCTCTTCAAGAGAAAAGCAGCATTAATGCCTATATTCGAGAAATACTGCGCCGATAACAAGTACGTATTCAACGCTCCTATAGACGAAATCTTCGACTTCACGGTACTGGAATACTCTTTCGCCTTCTGGCAGTGGGGCTATAACATCAAGAGAATCCCCACAAACGACGCTACCGACAAGCAAGCATTAGACTACCTGTTGAGGATTTCCGATCCGGGATACTTCACCAACCAGAACCCCAGCGTATCATTCAACGTTCAGGCAGCTAAAGAACTGGGATACTACAGCTACTACACCAAGCCGTTCAAGAAATACCTCAGCATAAATACCGCCAAGGGATACCTGAAACGCTTGATGTTGCCCGCAGGCACCGAAAACACAAAGTTCTCGGCCGAACTCTACAAGCGTACAGTAGAATTCCTTAGCAAGAACGACCCAAAGATGGTGTACATCTATGGCGACGTAGACCCGTGGACAGCTTCGGGCGTATACGGACAGCCATTCACCAAGAACAAGAAGAACCTGCACGTATACTTGCGTCCGGGCGGATCGCACTACACACGCATCCTTACCTTCGGCGAGCCTACCCAAAAGGAAATCATCGACCTTATAGGCGGATGGCTGAAGGAATAACCACCGCATAGCCCACGCACAAACAGCATAGAGGAGTCGTCCGCATTTGGTCGACTCCTTTCTTTTTGTTAACTTTGCCATTCCACAAAATAAAAGACAAGAATGAATATAAAGTTTTTAAGTCTGGGAAGCGGAAGTAGCGGCAACTGCTATTACTTAGGAACAGACACTTACAGCATATTGATAGATGCGGGCGTAGGAATACGTACCATCAAGAAGATATTCAAGGAATACTCGCTAAGCCTCAGTTCCGTGCGAGCAGTGTTTATCACCCACGACCACGCAGACCATATAAAGGCGGCAGGACACTTGGCAGCGAAACACAACATCCCCATCTACTCCACCCCCGAGGTACATCAGGGCATGCGCCGCAGCTACTGCATGACCGAGAAAATAGACAACGCTCATGCCAAGTTCATCAATAAAGGAGAGACCATTACGGTAGAAGATTTCGAGATAACCTGCTTCGAGGTACCCCACGACGGCACCGACAACGTAGGCTACACCATCCGCATAGACGGAAAGACGTTTTCTTTCCTTACCGACATAGGCCATATCACCGAAACGGCGGCAGCCCACATCGTACAGTCAAACTACTTGGTACTTGAAGCCAACTACGACAAAACCATGCTTCAGATAGGCCCTTACCCGCAATACCTGAAAGAAAGAATAGCGGGTCCCAACGGTCACCTCTGTAACGCCGACGCCGCCCAGTTCCTTGCCGAGAACTACCCCAAAGGGCTGAAATACCTCTGGCTATGCCACCTCAGCAAAGACAACAATCATCCTGAATTGGCACTAAAAACAGTAGAAATGGCTCTAGCCGAAAAAGGCATCATTAACGGACGCGATTTGGAAATCATCTCCCTTCGCCGAGTTCTTCCTACCGGGCCGTATATTTTGGAATAGGCCACACCTTATATATATAGACAACAAGAGCTGCAACTTTTCGGGTTGCAGCTCTTGTTGTTTAAACTCTATTTCGGGGAATCAAGATTTGGCACCACTGCCATCCTCCCCATACTTGCCATCCTTAGCCTCGTAGATGACAGACGGTTCCAATACCTCCACAGTATGCCATGCACCCTGCGGAACTACGCAACCATAACTACCCGCTGCCGGGTCCAGAAGAATGCGCTCCTTCTCATTACCATCTTCATCATAGATAACCTCCACCAGCTTACCGCACAGCAGAAACACATTCTCCGTGCTGTTAGGATGCCGATGAATGGGCACCACCGTACCCGGCAATAAAGCGTTAAGCATACGCTGACTACCATCCTCCGACGAAGTACGCAAGTCAAGGTTCTGACGCAAGCGAGGATTTTCTTTAGCCTCCACAAAGAGCTTGTCTATCAAATCTTTATTTATCTCCATATCTTTCATCAATCATTGGGCATACGCTTCGCCTTTCTCGGAATAAAGAGAAAAGCGAAGAACGCCCAAATAGCTTTCAGTAATTTCATGCCAATCAATATCTGCGTAACACCACCTGGAACGCCTCCGCATAGTTGCATCCCCACTGACTACCACGCATGGCAGCCAAACCTGTGATATACTCCACGCTGCGCGGATGCGGATAAGGACGCATCACACCACGATACATGGCCAGCGCCTCACACTTAGCCTTCACGCCATTTTGCCCTACCTCAACATAGCAATTAGGACGGAACAGATTCATCGCATCATTGATAGCCCATTCAGAACATGAAGGAACCTCCATATACCAGAATTCCTTAACCGGCTTCACCATAGGCTGACGCTGGAACAATCTAACCGCCTCTTGGCACGCCATAGAAGTTTGCAGATGATCATTATTCGTATCCGCCGGATGATGAGTAATCACGATATCCGGCTCACTCTCGCGGATAGCCCCCTCAATGAACTGCACCAACTTTAAGTGCGGCACAGTGTTCATCTCGATATTCGGGAAAGTTCCCTCATACTTCTTGCTCACGCCGATAAAGTTAGTCGCCGCATCCGTATCACCCTCCAGCTCAGCATCCGAAGGACGGAAAGCCCTCGCCTTCGCCTCCGTACACATGATTGCCACATCTACCTCGTCGCCCTCGTGCGACCACTTCCACATCGATGCGCCTGCCCCGAGCACCTCGTCATCGGGGTGGGCCACTACTAATAAGTATTTCATAGTTTTTGAATCCCTATATTATATTGTTATACACATATTTATATCACACCGTCTTAGAATATTCCACCAACTTATCGTGCATCCACTGCGGATACTTTCCGCAAGCGGTGTAGAGTATCGCCATTACTGTCCATATAATCAGCTTGATATCGCCAAAGAACGAAGCATGCTTTACATAATATACATCCAGCTTCAAACGGATAGGCAACACCTTCTCGTTATACTCCTTCTCATCGGTAAACTGATCGCCATAGATATAATCCCACAAACTCGACTGCGAAGTCAGTCCGCAAGGCACTGTAGCCGCAATAGCATTCTCTCCCCCACGCGTAATATCCACCTGATCTACAGCCGCCGGACGAGGTCCTACAATCGACATCGTGCCATTCAGAATATTCATCAACTGCGGCAACTCGTCAATCTTGAGTCGACGCATAATCTTCCCCCACCAGAAAATACGGTCTTGATCCGGACGCAACGAAGCCTCGTTCGCCCCACGAGCCACACGCATCGAGCGGAACTTCCACATCTTGAACTTCTTATTATCCTTTCCCACACGGTTGGCAAAGTAGAACAACGGTCCCGGATCACTCACTTCCGTAAGGATGATGGAAAGAATCCATATAGGTGAAGTACCAACAATGCCAAGAAAGGCACATACGAAGTCGAAAATACGTTTGATTAATTTATAAAACATGATTATATTTTAGAATGAGTTCTTGAAATTGAAGCGTTACTTCATTGTCTTTCTTAGTTCCAACCCCTTGATAGAATCCTTAAAACTCACAACCTGATAATCAAAAGGATACTTGCTCATTTCTTGTTCATAATAGGAATCAGAAAACATTTTTGGGATAGCAGGCAAAAACTTGGCACCTATCCAAACCAATGGGTTAAACAAACGGCTAATCCAAATCTTATGCCCATGTTCTGCTGAAATCTGACGTACTATTTCAACCGTATCCGAATACTCAGCATTTTGAGGGAAGAAAGTACCAGCCATTTCTCTTACGATAAGCTGTTTTACAAATTCGGCAAGATTTATAACATGTAGCATTGAACGCTTATTGTGCCATGCTGGAAAAACGGGTGTCCTCAGAGCCAGCCAACCTAATCTTGGTAGATTACCCTTGTTGCCAGGACCATAAATCATCGGTGGACGAATTATCGCAATTTTAAACGTATCGCATTGCAACTTATTCAATCCATTCTCCGCTTGCAACTTTGAGTCTCCATAAAAGTCATTTGGATTTGGTTTCGTCTCGCTCTTCACACAGTCCCCTTTCAAAGACTTACTCGCATGATATACAATTTTTGAACTCATATAGATAAATTGCTTCACGCCACGTTCCTTTGCCCATTTTGCGATTTCTATAGATAAATCACGATTCACTTTATAATATAAAGGAGCCATATCTGGCTTCGGGTCAACATGCGCTATACCTGCTACATGAAATACAACATCGTATTTCGTAAAATCAGCTTTCTTCCAAGCCTCATTCATTGTATCAACTGTATCTACCTGAAACTCATTCGGAGCCTTTAATAGCCAACTTTCTATATTCATGCCTACAAAACTGTTGGCACCAGTAATCAATACTCTTTTCATATATTAAAAAATCAATAATTATCAAATGTTGATCATTACCATTTACCTAACAACCACTTACAGGTTATTTGCGACTTCAATAATATTCGTACGACAAAAACAGAGAATAATATCAGAACAATAAATTCGATGAGTACATGAATCCATATCGGCAACATAGGCATAGTATCAAATAATATCTTGGCAAACAGGTTCTTCACTACCATATGAGCGGTGTATAAGCCCAATGAAATTTGACCAAAATCAATAAGCCTTCTCCAAATCCAACTATCGCTCACTTTTAACTTTGGCACTGCCGAATACATCCATATAATGAAAATTACGGGAGTTAATATTCTATAGCCCATTTGAATAAGCTTCGTTGGTACAAATGGAACATTTCTTAGAAATAAAGGAATTCCGTTGGGGGTCCAAAAACAAGACATAACAGCCCAAACTAAGAAAAGAGTCCATAAAATCCAGCTTTTATTCGGCAAGTTATCTTTATACTTATTCGCATAATACCCCATCATGTAGAAGATGAAATAAAAAGCTATATATTCATACCCAAAAAGCTTTGCATTCGGTAGCGCAACTTGACATCCAATTAGTCCCAACGCTGTTATTCCAATAACAAATTCTTTATTAGATTTCGTTTCCTTACACAGCCAGTCTATAAGAGTGTATATTACACTAATAAAGAACAAAGCCCACAAAAACCAATAGCCTTTATTCGGATAAAGCAAATAATCCCCAATATTATCAACGTTATGATAAACAATAAATAAGGGAATAGACCAGGTAAAAAATGGGACAATCAACTGTTTAAACTTCTTACAAATTGACGACCAATAATTACCCCCCCAATAGGACGATACATCAAATAGCCACTCATTGCCATAAAAGCAGGCATATGAAAAGAGTAAATAATATTTCTCCATATATTATCCTCAAAACTTATACCTCTTACTTTCAATGGCTCCTGGATTGCATGACCAAGAATTACTGTCAATATCAGCAATCCCTTCACTACATCCACCCACAAAATTCGTTTTGACATCATTTACAATTTAAACAGGCCTTCAGTTTGGCCATTAATAACTTTTAGGTAATCCTTTTTACACCCTTTCTGGCTACAGCTTTGAATCAAATCAAAGTTACCTTGCTCATTAGCTTCAATCAGAGTTACATCCGTTTCACTAACAGCAATATCCCAAGCGCTATGCCCTATATTAGGAGTCACTTGAGCTGCTTTCTTCACAGTGTTGAGTACACGATTCCACTGCGGTACCACTAAACCAGGAATAAGTTTTCTACTGATTGGATGATGAACAAACCGCTGACCAAGCAAATTATAGCCAGGCCCAACAACTGTCCCAGATTCTTTCTCCAATTCGCAAACCATACCTCCGGCATGTATGTTATCAACTATACCTTTACCTCCTCCGATTCGAACGCCCGCACACATCAAATAAACATTATTGCCATCATTAAGTGTAAATATCCTCACCGTATTCAAACATGCTGGGGTTACCTCATGTAACGAACCTGTTTGTTGGAATAACTCTTCTGCCATATAATCTATGCCGTCTTTCTTAACTCTTTTGAAAAGTGACAATGCTTTTTCGTCTGTACTAACATCAGCTTTGTAAATACCTTGTCCAGAAGCACCCATAAGAGGTTTCATTAGAACTTTTCGATTACACTGTTTTACAAAAGCAACAAAATCATCAGCGGTAAACTCGTCTGTTGACAAATCCATACTTTTGATACTGCGAAAATTAGAGTAAGTTTTATTAAATTTCACTTTATCAATAAAAACTGTTTTATCTCCTCTGTTAAACAACTTTTGGATTTTGCGACTAAAAAGCATAGTAACATATTCAGAACGCTCTATATTCTTTTTCTTCCAAAACTGATACTCAAAGAAATCTGAGACTGTTGCTCCGTAACGCACCAAAGAGGTATAATAATCAAATAGTAAAAACAAACATTTCCCCCCCATTTGAGGAAGATAGCGTTTACGAAAACTATTAAACTCACTTATAGATGTTAACTCTATACCTCTTTTAATAAATGTCTTAAGAGTATATTCACCCTTATTTTCCTTTGTACTTCTATACATTTTATTTTTTTGTTATAAGTTTCTCTTCTTTTTATCTTTACTCAATTTTGCAAAACCTTGTAAGGTAAATGCAAAGAACACCCATAAATCCGACCATGAAAAAATCTGGTCTGTAGTATTCTTAAATGAGAACCATGAAGGTTTACACTTAAAACGATTAGGTGATTTCAAGAACCACAGCACATCCGTATGCATATATCTAAGATATTTATGCTTAACCTCAAACTGCGATACTATGTTCTTCTTTAAATAGTCATCAACTATCATCTTGGCAAAGTTCACTCCAGCTTCAAAACAAATCTTCACACTTCCTGTGATACGTGGATTAATTTCCATTATCTTTGCCTTTCCATCACGTGTATCTTCTATCAAGTCAATATCAGCATAACCTTTCCACCCTATCTCCTCCAGCAATTTCTGACAATCGGCTACGATATCAGGACGAGTAACAGTTTCATTCAACGTACTTGACCCACCGTTTATAGGATACCATCTAACCTTGGCAAACACACAAGCTCCTTTCATCTCACCATTACGATCAATGAACATTTCACACTTATATTGAAGTCCATCTTGAGGAATATACTCCTGAATCAACATCTTGCCATACTTCTGCTCTGCCTTATCGTAGTAACTTATAAGATCATTCTCATTTTTAGCCACATGAAATCCTACCGCTGCACAGCCAGTACGCGGCTTTACAACCACAGGAAACTTCACCTTTCCTTTATTAGCAAAATAATCTTGCTTATCAGTAAACGATAAAGGACAAGGCAAATTATGCTCCATGCATACCAACATAGTTTTTAGCTTATCAGATGCCATTTGGAATGTGTTCCAATCTTCTACGGCTATAGTTGTCAATCCCTTCAAATCTTCTTTATGCTGAGAAAGTATAATGGCTACATCATCATTCATTGGAATTACAATATCATAGCTATATTTTTCCAATTCTGCCTTGATCGCTTTATATGAACCTTCCGGATCATGAGCATCACAATACGCCAACAATTTCCTTTGTGGATATTTAGAAGCATATCCAGGATCCAACTTACTACCGTTATATGTTGTAACTTCACATCCCAATTCACGCAAAGCCTTGCTCATAGGCAACACTTGTCTTGCCCTACCTTCTATCAGAAGAACCTTTATGTCTTTGTAATCTTTCATACTATTAATATTCGTAATATTTCTTTCCTGTCAAACGTCGCCAATGAATCATAAAGAAGTACTTAATCAAGTAAGCTACATGCTCTCTATACCAGTTAAGCTGACTCCAAAGAGTTACACCTTCTCTACGAAAAACCAAACCAGCCAATCCTATCTTCTGTAAGAATCCATCTGGAGCTTTGATTCCTCCAATTAATGCTCTAAATGCCGCTCCAACTCCAAGACACACTATGCCATCATTCAGGAACGGTACTAATTTAGCATTAAGAAAATCTTGTTTAGGAGCACGAAGTGCAGTCCAAACGATATTGGCACCACTTTCATGAATCATTTTTGCGATAGCTTCAAAATCATACTCTTCCAATGGAGCAAATGGAGGTGAATAGCTACCAACTACCTCAGCACCATACTCCTCAGTTGCTTTCTTAGTAAGCGCAGCAAGTGTCTCTTCTGTGTCTCCCAAGAAGAAATGCTTAAGCCCTGCATCCTTAATCTTCAGCATTCTTGGAAAAATATGCGGACCGCAAGCTCTCTGCACTTGCTTCAATCCCCACCAATGACCACACCATACCAACGGAGTACCATCTGGAGTATTCATTAGTGAGTTTTCCATCACCTCCCAATATTTATCATCTCTATTGGCAATTGGAACAGTACGCAATGTAGATATACATACATAACCTTTCTTCCCATTATGTATAGCCTCTTTAATAGTACTTATTGCATGATCTTCTGTGGTAACAGAAATCCTCGTCCTTCCTATTCTGAAAAAATCTTTGTTGTTCATCATTTATATATTTTATAACATGAAGTCCCCTTCATCATTCTGTAACATATCTCCATATGATAATTTGTTCAAGCTTCTCCTGATTTCTGCTGAAAGTGTTTCACCTATGCATGCTGAGAGTCTCTGCATAAAAGAGGCAAAAGTATAGCAGTAAAAACTATGGTTATTAGTATTTCGATTAAAATACGATTGGTGCTCCGGATTAGGGCCATAAGACGTTCTGCCAATAAATACTGACCAATAATCAGAAGGTCCACTAATCACATAAAGAATATCCTTATTTTTATCTTTACTCAGTTTTATCAAAGTATGTAGTATAATATCATTTGGATCACTATTTTTATGTTGATCATTAACCACTGATTTGGTGGTTACAACAGATTGACCTACTTCAGACAAGGCATCAGCCTCTGTCACCTCACTATTATAAGATGAAATTCTAAACGACTTCGGATCTGGGTCATTGTTTGAGGTACCTACCCTACCATTGTATAATTTCGAGATAGCCTCTCTTATATCCGAATCTTTCTTCCCACGTTGTTTTATAATCGCAATTTCACGAGTGAGCCTTTTCGATAAACGGTTTGATGATTCTTTAAACGTTTGATCATCTATATATGGGAATGGCAGACTATTTAATAAATCAGTAGTTCGTTGTAATTTATTCTTTAAATTCACCAACAACTGTATTTTATTCACCAATATGGGAAATATCCCCTATGATAATTAGAAGCCATAACATAAGGCAACCATAGACCTTATCAAGCATACTAAATATCGGTTTCCATACTTCATCATGAAGACCATAAAGATTACACAAGACAGAAGAGTCAAGAACAATTAAAATATCATTTGATTTTAGAATATCCCCCAAATCCTTGTCCTTATAATACCTTGCCTCTATCTAGAACTTGACAATATTTACAAGTCTCCATAATTGTACCCAATAACATTGAACATCCAGCTAATAATGTGTCTTTCAACATGAAAAACTCAAAAGACTTAAGCTTACAACATTTATTTAGTTGCTTTTATCTCAATCTTACCATGTTTGGGATGAATGAAGTGTCTTTTTTCTACCGCCCAATTGAAATGAGCTACATCATCTTTGGTAAACTCAGATTCTACGCCAAAAGGAGTTTTTCCTTCATAATAAGTAGCAAAGAGTTCTTCCAAGTATTTACGAGATAATCTTTCCTCTTGAGGATAAAGTATCTCCTCATGCTTAATAATTTGATCAATAGAAAATTTAACACCTACAATTTTTGCTGGAGTTCCAACTACTACAGCGTAAGGTGGAATGGGTTTATTCACCAAACTACAAGCACCAATAACGCATCCTCTACCTAATTCTGCTCCGGCCAAAATAGTTACATTAACTCCAACCCATACATCTTCATTAATAACTATATCCCTAGATTTATCATTAATATGAGAAGCTCCCAATAATACTTGAGGGATTCCAACCGTACTCCGATGGTTATTTGTCACAATTTTGCATCCGGGAGCAATTACTGTATATTTCTTTATATATACATTTTCATTCACATCATTTAAAATGAGTGATTGTTTTCTTAGTACTGTATTTTCTTCCATGTGCACATACACTGCTTTTGTAATAAATACAGGAAATTCTATTTTTGCATTTCTCCCTGCTGTCCCTAAATCTGAACGAGTAGGGAAATAGCAACGCTTAAGCAATTTAATTTTTGATATAAAACTCATAATTATTTAATAATTTTCTTTAGTACTTTATTGCGCAAAACAAACATAATTCGATGAATTTGTAAGCCATAGAAACCTAACGAAAAGTCTATGCTTGAAATATATTTTAGAAATGCTTTGCCCCACTGTTTAGAGCGATAAGCTTTAATATACTCTATAAATGCAAGGTCTTTTTTATCAAGAGGACGGCCGTGCTTCTCCAAGAAAGGAATCAAAGCCTCATAAGTACCAATATGACTATCTTTTGATTCTTTTTTATTCATTTTAGAACTTACTCCTATTTGCGCATAATAATGATTACCTGTTTCATTAATGTAATAAGAAGTATCAGAAAACAAATGAATCTGATATTCCTGAAGCAACTCAACCTTGTAGGAACGTCCATCACTTACTGGTATGAATTTATCTAAAACCTTCTTACTATAACAAGCTCCTCTATTTGAAACTAGTTTTCTTACATGAAGTTTTATTACATCATGATCTTTTACAAGCGGATATTTGTATAAAATCGTTCTTCCATCTGCATTTATTTGCTTATGGTTACAATAGATGCAAAAAAGCTCATTCTTATAATCAATATTATTTGTCGCTATAAAATCAATAATTTTTTTAAAATATCCCTTGGGAGACTCATCATCACCTACTAGTCTAGTCACTATATCTCCTGATGGTCTCTTCCATGAAGCTTCAATATTTCCAAAAATGCCTAAATTGGGATTATTTTGAATTGGTTTTACT
>OJKP01000997.1_pt1 | contig 17943 bp, 16 predicted proteins | sample 1596521 | NCBI WGS metagenome assembly OJKP01 (sample SAMEA4350130, study PRJEB24818) | metagenome | biome: human; feature: gut; material: faeces | place: Denmark | collected 2013-09
CTTCTGATAAGTGATGATTCGATAGCTGCTGGCAGCAGAACCTTTCCGGTCTGTATAATTGGTCAGCTTCACCTGATGGGCGATAATCTTTCCATCTCTTTCTATGTCGAAGCATACGTTCTTGCTGTCCGTACCCAGCAATCGCCAGCTGAGGAAGATTCCCTTGTCCTGGGCAGGCAAAGCCACCAGGCCACGGTCCAGCTTCTCCATCTGCGATACCGGAGTCGGCACTTGTGCATGGAGATGAGAGCAGGGAGCCATTGTCAGCGCCATACTCATCATCGGAAATAACATTTGTTTGATTTGCATGATGATAGTTGTTTATTATTTTGTATTTCTGCTACAAAAGTACGCATAATCCGGTTCATCTACCTGGTAAAAATATCCAAAGAAGCGGACAATCATACAATTCGTCTGTTATTTTCCCGTATGAGAAGAAAAAAGGCGATACCTTTCTGCCAGGAGAAAGATACCGCCCTTTGTCATATATGATTCTGTTCTATAGAGATATCCGATTAGTAACCAGGATTCTGCATCTTCTCCTTCTCCTCATTGCTCAGGGAAGCACCATTCGCATTGGTGATACCGTCGAGGAATGACTGAGGAATTGGACGATAGTAATGCTTGGCTGGGTCAAACTTACCGATGCCACGCTGAGAACCGTCGTTGAATGCATTCCAGCGAGCCTCCAAGGTCTTGGTACGTGCCAAGTCTTCCCAACGCTGGCTTTCACCAATCAGCTCACGGGTACGCTCATTCAGGAGGAAGCACATTATCTTCTCTGCCTCAGTGTTGCACTTCAAGGCTTCGTAGATAGGCTTATCTGCCTCTGAGTTCAGAATGTCATCAACACTGTTCAGATGCATTCTGCTCTTGGTTGCGGCGGTAGTTACAGGAATGTTGTTTGACTCGAAGTAAGTGTTCTCCTCTGTATAGATGGCACCCTCGGAAGAGAAACCGCCACCCTTGTTGGTGCAGACACTGTTCTTCTTGTAAGCCTGACCACCGTCACGGCTGATAGAGCGATCCTCACCCTCAGCATATCCGGCACGGTCGCGAACCATGTTGAGATACTTGATGGCATTGCTGTAGTCCTTCTTGCGGATATAAGCCTCGGCAACCATCAGCACATCGTCAGCAGAACGGGCGATGATGGCATCGCGGGTACCAAACTGAGAAGCGATAGAGTTGCGGGCTCCGTCACGGAACTTAGACAAGGCTACGCCACGGTTGTGTGGATAGATGGTATAGTAATTACCAGAGTGAGTAGTATTGTCCTTGGCTGTATTCCACTGGAATGGCTGACCGGCATAGTAGCGTACAAAGGTATGCTCTGGGCAGACCTTGCCATTCTTCAATACGAAATCCTCTGACTTAGACTCGTTGCCATCCTTGTCATGACCAGGAGTGAAACGGGTATCACCAGGATTGTTGACGATATACTTCAAACCAATCTGACCACCCACGAAGCGATGCTCGCCAGCTACATCCTCTGCAGTATATTCATCATGATTCTTAGCCATGACTTCAGCATCCCACTTTGGAGCACCATTGGTATAGTTGCAGCCATACTTGGTGATGAATGACTTCCAGAAACGAGAGTCGTTCACGCGGTCGAATACCTGGATGGTATATTCAGTAGAGCTTACATAGCTGAACTCACGGTCGCCGGAAATATCTCGCTTCATACCTGCCAGGTTCTGATATACAGATGGGAAGCAGAGGTGCATCTGGTTACCGAAACGGCCCCAGGAGTCGCTGTTGTCAGAGAACTGGGCAGCAAGTACCACCTCGCTCACCTTCTCATTGGCACCATCAGGCTCGGTGTAGTCCCAGAGTTCCTGGAAGTTGCTGCACAATGGATGCTTCTTGATTACCTCGTCGCCATACTTGATGACTGCAGCCAGGTCGGCATCCTTATACTGGGAGTTCCAGCTGTCGTGCAATTCTGATGCACGGAACAGATGAGCCTTTGCCAGGAAGTGGGCTGCAGCCGACTTGGTGAGACGACCCAGCTGCTTGTCCTCAGGTTCCTCAGGCAGCAGTTCGTATGCCTTCTCGAAGTCTGAGATGATCTGGGCGAAGCACTCCTCCTCAGAATTGCGGGTATAAGTATAATTGATTACACCATTGCTCGGTTCCAGCTTCAATGGCACACCGCCATACTGCTTAACCAGTTCGAAGTAGGCATAGGCACGGAAGAAGTAGCCCTCGCCCAGACGAATGTTATACTTGGCGCTCTTCTGGTTGTAATACAGAGGCACGTTCTGAATCAGGATGTTGGCTGGTTCGATGGTGCCATACATATTGTCCCACAAAGGCTGGTTGGAGCCAGTCTCGCCTGAGTTCAAGTCTGTACCATAATGGTTCCATGCTGCGATATCGTTGGCACCGCCGGTAAACTCATCGATACCCATGTTATACATGTTATACGCCCAGATATAGTTGAACTTGAACTTCAACTTCTGATAAGTACCTGTAGTCAGGTCGTTGATACCAGCCTCTGTCTTGAAGTAGGCTGTACCCTTCTCTGTAATCAGCTTCTCGTCGAGAAACGAGTCGCTGCATGATGTCATTGCTGTTCCCAATGTCGCTCCCAAGAGAAGAGAAGCGAATAATATCTTATTTGTTTTCATGATGAATGTCCTGTTTTTAGAATCCAATGTTTAATCCGATAACCCAGCTCTTGATGGTTGTACCTGAACCGTAAGAGGTTGAGTTGTTGTCATAACTCAAGAGGTCGGTATCAAGCCACTTGCACTTCTTGTAGATAGTGAATGGGTTCATTGCCTGAACATAAACCTTGAGGTTGCTCATACCCAACTTGTTTGTAATATTCTTAGGGAAGGTATAACCCAGAGAAATATTACGCATCTTGATGTATGAACCGTCCTGATAGTTCATTGAGCCAGAATAAGCATCTGCTGCCTGACCGTTAGAACCAGGAGCATAATACTCTGCATCCTCGTTAACACCGGCAATCCAGTAGTCCAGATCACGCATTGCATACATACCGCCGAGGGTTTCTGCACCCTTGGTTACGGTAAACTTCCAACGGGCATAGATGAAGCAGGACAACTCGAAGTTCTTGTAGCTGAAGGTGTTGTGCCAACCGCCTGACCAGCGTGGACGAACCTTACCTACAATCTGACGGTCGTTGGCGTCAATCTTGCCATCAGGATTTACATCCTTCACCTTGATCTGACCTGGCTTGCGACCGAACTTGGCTGCTTCTTCAGCCTCAGAGGTCTTCCAGATTCCATCATATACATAGTCGTAGTAAACGCCGATTTCCTCACCTACGAAGAGACGGTCGTTCACATTCTCCTTCACGCCATTGTTCAACTTATCCACACGGTTGCGGTCGATAGTCCAGGTAAGACTGGTATTCCATTCGAAATCCCTGGTCTTCACTGGGATGGCATTCAACTGCAGGTCAACACCCCAGCCGGAAGTCTCACCTACGTTGGCAAATGTGCTGGTATAACCGGTGAGCGATGGGATGGTGGTAGCCAGAATCAGGTCGGTAGTCTTGTTGTGATAGTAGTCAACGCTACCGCTGATACGGTTGTTGATGAAACCGAAGTCGAGACCGATGTTCCACTGCTTGGTTCTCTCCCAACCGAGGTCGATGTTCGCCATCTTGTTAGGATTCTTGGCAGAAGCATCTGATGGCAGATAACCTACGGATGTTGTTGCTCCCCAGGTATATACGTTGCTCTGAACAGCACCCTGAGTAGCATAAGGATCAACTGCATAGTTACCAGAGATACCATAACCCAGACGGAGTTTCAGGTTGCTCACCCAGTCAGCCTTCTGCATGAACTTCTCCTGGTCGATGCGCCAACCGAGCGCTACGGATGGGAAGGAAGCCCACTTATGACCGTCAGCCAACTGAGAGGCACCATCGGTACGTACACTGGCTGTCAACATATACTTATCTGCATAGGTATAGTTCACACGAGCCATATAGGAAGCCAACTGGCTTTCTGTCAGACCGGTTGTATACTGCAATGGCTTGCTCAGAGAGCTGGTGTTCCACCACAACTCCTCGGCACTTGCCACGTTAGACTTGATGTTGCCGTTCTCATAGTGATACTTGGAAGCACTCTGCAAGAGGGTCAGGCCGATGCGATGGTTCTTGGCAATGGTCTTGTTGTAGTAAACCAGGTTATCGAGTGTCCAAGCCACTTTATTAGAAGGGTTGTACTGAGCCACGTTGTTGCCGTCGCCGTTGATACCGTCAGCAGCATTGGCGATGCCCAGACGATAGTACTGCAGTTCAGGACCAAACTGGATGCGGTACTGCAAGCCCTCCAATGGCTTCCATATCTTGCCAAAGTCTACCTGAGCGTAGGCGCTGCCGTTGATGCGGAAGTTGGTACGCTTGTTGGTATTGTATTTCAACTCATCGATAGGGTTGATGATGTTCACGTTGTAAGCCCATGGGTTGCGGATATAATTGCCCTCAGAATCATAAGGCACGGTCCATGGAATCATGGTATTCAAGGCATTATAGTAATCGCCCGCACCGGTTACTGACTTGCTGTAGTTGTAACCGTAGTTCTGGGTTCCGTATGAAGCATTCATGGTGAAGCCCAATGTCAATGGAGCTACTGGTCTAGCCTCGAAAGATGTATTCAGGGTGAAGCGCTGATAGCTCTGACCTGGCTGAGTGCCCTTCTGGTTCAAATAACCGAAGGAACCATAGCCCTTGAACTTATCTGTACCGCCCGAAGCGCTGATAGTATGCTCGTGGGTTACGCCGGTCTGCTTGCCCTGTGAAGCCCAGTCGTAAGAACCGACGAGCTCTGGATGATAAGTTCCGTTCACCCAAGCCTGATCGATATTGGCCCAGCTGGCTGGTTCACCGCCAAAGAGTTTCTGGTCGCTGGCATAATCAGGAGCAAAATCTGCCTTAGGATCACCATAGCCACCATAGTTGTATGCTGCACGGCGGGCATAGTCTATCCACTGTGTGGCATTCATCATCTTGGTTACGTCGTGGAGAGTTGAGAAGGTAACGGTACCTGCATAGTTCAGGGTCACCTTGCCTTCCTTACCTCTCTTGGTGGTTACGAGTACCACACCATTGGCACCACGTGCACCATAGATAGCGGTAGCAGAAGCATCCTTCAATACCTCGATGCTCTCGATATCCTGAGGGTTGATATTATCGATACCACCGTTCTGGATAATCATACCGTCTACTACATAGAGCGGAGTACTTTGGGCACCGATGGAGCGCTGACCACGGATGGTGATGCTACCTACTGTACCAGGACGCTGGGAGTTGGTGATATCCACACCGGCAGTCTTACCCTGCATACCCTCCAGGGCATCCTTTACAGGCATCGCTGTCAGGTCCTTTGAATCCAGGTGAGCCAAGGCTCCGGTCACATCGCTCTTGCGCTGCACACCATAACCTACTACCACGACTTCATCCAAAGCCTTGTTATCTTCCTGCAATGTTACCTTCAGATCGCTCTTTCCGGCAACGCTTATCTTTTGGGCAATATAGCCGATATATGAGATTTCCACAGTAGCATTCTTTGGCACGTTGGTCAAAGTAAAGTTACCGTCAAGATCAGTTACGGCACCTGTGGTTGTGCCTACTACCTTAACACTGGCGCCAATGACTGGCTCGCCCAGGTTATCTACAACTGTACCTTTTACTGTTTTAGCTTGCTGTACTACATTGGTAGCCGCATTCACTTGAGTTGCTCCTACAGGGGAGAACATCAATGCTGAGCAAAAAAGAGTAACAGGCAAAACAGACTCTTTAAAAAATAGTTTGTTGTCCATGTCTTATTACGTTTTTTGGTTTATTTGTTATAATTTCGGTCGCAAAAGTACACTAATTCTTGCCAACAATACTTAATATTTTGGCTATTCACCCTTATTATTTGACATTTATTAGTTTTTTTGCCATTTTCGTTCATGTTCAAGCTTCGGAAGGGAGGGAGGAAGGGGAGTGTTCAGGAGTTAAAGGAGTTAAGGAATTAAGGAGTTAAGACGTATGTCTTGCTGCTTAAAAAACTACGCCAAAAAGACTATTGTCTTAACTCCTTTAACTCCTTAACTTCTGAACCCTCCTGAACCTTGCGAAACTTCTATATATATAAAGGTGTAACCCCCGCTAGATGATGGTAATCCAGACGGATTCATCCTTTCCCCTCGCTTCGCCGATGCACTTCTTCAGGCGATGCAGCCAGATGCGGGAGTTCACCACCATGCCCTTCTGCCTGTTCTCGCCCACCAGGATGCAGCCCTGGGTATCGTCGGGATAGTTGCCGGCATGGATGCGGATGCCCTCAAAATCGGGCACACCCTGAAGATACGGCAACCACTCCTTGAACCGTGGCGATAGAGTAACGAGCAGAGGATAGGTGCCTTCGGGGATGGCGGTATGTCCCTTCATCTTCTGCGCCTTCTTGCCCGATACCCTGCCCAGGCGCACGTTCTCCTCCTCAGGCTGCAGTTCCACGCCCTTCAGATTGCGCCACGTCGGCTCCAGGGTATCGCAGAAATATCGCTCCTGCGTCAGTTTGCCGGCATCTATCTTATGCTCGAACCAACGCTTCAACTGTGGGTTCTTCCATGAAGAGTGAACCACACTCTCTACCTCCTCATCCTTCAGGATATAGAGGCGTCCGATGGTATAGCTGTTCTTTTTAGCTATACGCTTCAATACAATTTCCATAAATTTCAATTAATTAAAGTTTAGGAATCAAGCTCCTGACCGTCATGACGGTATTTGAGCTTCTTAAAACTGTAACTTCTGTAACCGTAACCGTTTTTGCCGTCCTCAGATTCCATGCGCACGATATACTTGCGATAAATCCATTGCTTGATGACGTTCTTGCAGCCCTGCGCTTTCAGTCCGTGTTCCAGACGGATGGCTTCCAGCTGCGGTTCGGTGAAGACATCGGGCAGAAGCTGCAGGATATTCTCCGGTCCTCGCTTCGAACTCTTCTCTGCAGTGCTCGCCTCCTTGGCTATCATATCCCCGAAGAAACGCATCTTGCAGTAGAGGTCGTAGCGCTCGCTCCAGCGGATGAAATCATCCATCTCCGGCTCCCATCTGTAGCCGTTTGCCACATAGAGCACGCACGCCTTCAGATAAGCGATGACGTTGGCACGGAACGAGAAATTCTCGAAGATGCGGTTCTGCGAGGTACGGGAAAACTCGGCATTCTCGTTCTTCAATACCTCGGCAAGCCGATACGCCTCTTCGCATTCCACCAGCCCCGTTGCCATACAGAGATTTTCGATGTAGGGCTTCAGGGCTTTTCTGAATTCATCATCGTAGGTTCCATATACCGGGATGTCCTCACCGATATCACGCTCCGGAATGGTACTGAAATTGATACGGCTCAGCGGACCGTCGGTCAACACCTTGGAGAAATAGCGCTGCCCCTTGTCAATGGTGGTGGAAGCATTCCAGTTGAAACGGATGGTAACACGCTCGGTTACGCTCTGGGTTCCCACACGAGTCTGACCATATTGATTATCTGGGTCGAAAGCGAGACACATGATGCGGAACTGCTGATTGCCGATACCTTTCAAAGCATCAAACTGGTCAATCTCATTGAGCGAAGTATAAAGAAAATGTTCCTTGGCTTCAGCGGTACGCATCACGAAGGCAGGGTTGGTCATGTCGGCATCAATCTCCTGTATGATGAGGTTTTCGGGGCGCTTGCGTTTGTCCTTGTTGGCGCCCTTGCGCATCATTTCGTCCTTCCATTCCTTCTCACGTTTCAGGTTTTCCTGGTCACGCTTACGGATATCCTCCATGATGAAATCGATAGGTTTCTGCACGCAGCTCTTTCCTGCTCCTGTGCCGGCAAGCAGCACGCTTGACAAGGTTGCCTCGTGCTCCACGTTGTCGATATATCTGAATCTCGTCTGCCACAGATGGGTGGCGAGAGGAGGAAAGATGGCGCAAGCCACGGCTGGCTGATAAATCTCCGGTGTCTTCGAGATAAGTAACTCCACCAGCTTCGGCAGCTTCTTCGGCATCGGTGGAGGAGCGGGATACTCTTCTTCGTTACTTTGAACTTGGAACATTGAACTTTGAACTGTATGATTACCCGCCAGGCGTTCACGTTCCGGGGATTTGTAATCCCCGGCAAGCAAGCTGTAGCGAGCCGCTCCCTTTCCGTCAATCGTCAAGCCCGCCAGGCGTTCCGGGGATTTGCAATCCCCGGCAAGCAAGCTCTTAGCCGCCTGCTCCGCCAAGGCATTCACCCGAATCACGTCTCTCGAAAACGGCTTGGAGCTATCCCCATATTTCGCATAGAAATCATGGATAAGCTGGTGGCAGTCAGGTTCCTGATAATAGCTCGGCATCTTCTCTGCCACCACCTTCATCAGTTCCTCCTCACTCATCACACGAGAAGCGCCAGCGCTCATAATGGCGAGCAGAGAGGAGTGTCTTGACCCCACGGTATCGATATTCATCCCCTTCAGTCCCGCAGATTCCTGGAACAGGTCGAAGGCTATCAGATTCTTCTCACTGGCAGAATCAGAATGAATCTGTGTCATCTGTGAAATCTGTGGGAAATTCCCTTTGCCCCTGCCGTCAATCGTCAGACCGCGCTTCAGGAAAGCCTCTCTGCGGGCTTTCAGCTCCTCTGCGGGCAGTACAGCATACCAGTCCTTGGAACGGTAGATTTCAGAGGCTTTATCCGTGATGAAGATGATTCTTTCGGGCGTGATGCAGCTCTTATCATACGGGATTCCGGCAGCCTCACAATACGCCTTCTGCGTCTCCTCGATGGTCATCCCTATCGGCATACGGATGTCGATATGCAGCTTCTTTCTTGCAGAATACTCCAGGTGCAGCAGCATCCCTTTCCAGATGCTGTCGCTGCAGTTCAGCTCACGCGCCTTCTCCAGCGCCTGCTCCACAAACTCTTTGTCATCCACATCCACGGTAGTCTGAAAAAGGAAAGCCGTAGGGTCAGCATTGCTCTGCGATCTACGGTTTTTCAGAAAACGGTAGTAGTGAGCACAACGGAAGGGCAACTGCCCCTTAATTCTCTGTCGTGCTTTGGCGAGCTGAGCATCATCAGTCCTGTCCACGCTGCGAATGGACTTCTCGCCACGAATCTGCAGCACCATCTCGTGCAGCCATGGCAGAGAGATGGTCTTGTCATACTCCGAGAGCGGCTGGCAGCTTGCGCTGCCCTTATTCCCCCCTCGGAACCCATTGAATGCAATCCAATGTTGCATCTTTTCATTTTTCATGTCCATAATAATATTAAAAAGAAATTAACGCCAAAGCCCCCTTCCTCCAGAAGAAAGCCCCTCCAGAAGGAGCAAGGAAGGAGCGAAGAAGGGAGCCGCAGAAGGGAGCCGCAGAAGGGAGCCGCAGAAGGAGCAAGGAAGCCCCCTCTGAGCCACCGTTCCAGGCGTTTCCAACGCCTGGCCCCCTTCCTCAAGTCCCCCGCCAGAAGCAGGCCCCAGAAACAGGCCCCCTCCTTCTTTACCCCAGGCTCTTCACCTCGTACATCTCCGCGAGCTCCCAGTAACGATGCGCCAGGTCGTGAATAAACTTCCTGCCCTTTTCAGTCCATACCAGATAGGTATGCGTCGCCGCCTTGCCCATCTTCTCCTTTCTGCCATCGCAGTTCGGATCCAGAAAGGCATTGTATCGGGTGCGGCTCTTCGCCAATCCCATGTGCGCATACTCCGCATAGAGCAGATACTGCCCGCTCTGGTAATACTGCACATGCAGCGCACAGAGCGAGCGGTTCAGTTCCTGCGCCGTGATACCCAGCTCCTTCGCCACCTGGGTGGTAGTGAAGCACGAAACGGAATCCAGCACATTGTCGCTGTAAATCGCCTTAGGCAGAAGTCCGTCCACCTGCTTCTCCAGGTTGATGACGTTCTCGCCCTGGATAGAAGCCCATCTCGTCTGCTCATCCAGCACACCGTTGAGCCTTCTGATCTCCACATCCTGCTCGCCGATGAGTTTCTTGTCAAGTCCCAACTGCACTTCCTGCTGATGCAGCAGTTTCTTCTGCTGCTCCAGCAGCATCTCCTTTTCCTTCAGGGTAGCACGGAGAATCTCCTCGGCATTGCGAATCATCTCCTCCTCGCTCTCCCCTTCATGCACCGGGATATAACCGCCCGTCTTGCGAATCTGAGGCAGCACCACCGAGGTAACCCAATCCTTGAACTTCACCGCCGAAGCCAACTTAGAACCGAGCACCAGGGCATAAAATCCGCTCTCGTTAACGAAGATCATCTGAACATTCTGCACCTTTCCCTCGCAAACGCCATAGCGGTTTTTCGCAGGTCTAGCAACGCAGCGTTTCGCTGCATCGCTAGACTTAACATGCTGTTTCACAGCCAAGTCAGCTCTCTTATATCCCAGCGCATCACACAAATCCTTAGCACAGAACCAAGGCTCGCCCTTCTCATCAGTAGCGGTACGAACCATTCCGAACTCCGGATTTTCAAACACACACACAGGTGCAGCCACCTTCTTATTTTTAGAAGACTGTGTACCACACTTGGCAGGGCTAGCAGCCTTGCTGCCCCCCACCTTCTGACTTTTTGAATTTGTCATTGTTGTAAAAATTAAAAATGAATGATTAAACAAAATAGAAATATTGAACTTACACCAGTAAGTCCAGCCCCCTTAGAACATATCATAAAGTTCAAAGCTCAAAGTTCAAAGTTCAATGTAAGTAAATAATTGTATCAACCTTGTCAAAGACCGATGGGCTGATACGCTACGCCACTTACAACATGGCAGGAAACCTATCCCAGCAACCTGGCGATAGAAAACGCAAAAGCCCCAGACCTCAGAACCGGTATCGTTCTGAAATCTGGGGCAAAGATACGGCAAACAACCGAAACAAAACTGGTACGTACCAGGTACGGTCGTACCGGTTTTTGGCTATTTTTTAACGTCTGTTAATGATATCATGTATTAAATCTTCAAATTCAAACGTTTTTTTCATTCCTAGAGATTCATTATACTTCGTTCTCAAGGTAGCAGAATCCAAATGCCAGAAATCACCAAAGAAGACCCACACATTAGAAATTTCCAATGTATCAGCTATTCGACGAGCTAAATATCCTCTTGTATACCAGGTTAGGTTGTTAGGTTGAAAATTCTCATCCAATACATTAATTCGCACCAATCCCGTAAGAATCTTCTTTGCTTTCTTGCTTTTAAGTTGTGCAGGTAAAGCAGCAGAACGGCCCACATATCCAGAAATTGGGGTTTCTGTTTTTTGAGGCTCCTCATCTACCACTTCAAAATCAGCATCATTGAGATTATCTTCTGATGAAGAACCAGATGATTTCTTCCCAGAAGTACCACCGAAGATGTTATTACCAATATGCCAACCATGTGCATTTTCTATATTAATTGCAATCTTGATTGTCATAGCTCATTAGGTTTAAAAGGTTATGGGCACTTGTAGTCATCTCCAACGCTGAATTGTCGTTGATAGAGACTACGATAACTACACTTAGGCTGATCGCACCCGTCTTGGCAAGAGCAATCAAGGCTCTAAGAAAGAACCTAGATATCATCTTTTTCATATACAAAATTTCATGAAAAATGACCAATACTTACCTCACAAGTTAGTGGAGTTGGCCCCTGCGATTTTCACAAGGTGACGTTGCTATCGGGGACACAGAACGGCATAAAGCTCAGACATGCCCCCAAAAACATAATGAATGTTCCATAGTTAAAAAAAATTAGTGTATTTTATCAAATCTCTTGTCGCTCATAGCTGGTATTAGACGACATATTATATTTATTTGATTCCTTGCGTTACGAATTTACGCAAATCAATCTTCTTCCTAATCAAGTCTTCTACATCATCAGCCGATTCACCATATATTTTATGGTATCTTTCTCTCATCTCAAAGAGCTTTTTCAGCCATAGCTCCCGTTCCTTAACATGCTTTTGGTAGTTCTCCACCGCCACAGTTTCCTGATGAAGATAATAACCTATAATATAGCAGAATTTGTTAAGTGTGTTATGTGATACAGAGGGATTCATATTTCTCAGTTTTCTGACAGTAGGATTTGCAATATCAAACTCCATTTTCATCAATTTAAGAGGAGAGATATCATCAATGATCATCTGGTCAAGAAGTGGTCCCACCCTCTCGATCTGCTTCTTTCTCATATACCTGTCGGCGTATGATTTATCATATCTATTACCTCTTGCCATAGTCTATTATATTTTGAGTACAAAGTTACACAATTTTTTCGATATTTGCAAGAGTCGTGAAAATATTTAATTTTCACAATGTATATGATTTTTTTAATGATTCTCAGAAAAGTATACAAAAAAAGGGAGAAAGTGCGCAATTAAGTGCATCACTTTCTCCCCTTGCTTATTCTTCTCCTGTAATGAGATTTACATCTTTAATATATATGGTTTCATTTTCATACCGCCATGCTCAGAAACGTATGCTTTGATACTTTCCGTCTTTTCTTCTGTTGCTATATCCAAAATCTCAAACACCCAATATTGGTCCCCGGAAGGATGATAACTATCTATGCCATCTTGCTCTTGACGCCATGAGAATCTAGCGTCCATTTAATCTGTTTTGCCATGTGATAAGCCAGATTCACGGGCACGGCATTGCCTATCATCTTATACCCCATGTTTACATCGGTATAGATGAATTTGAAATCATCAGGGAATGTCTGAACACGAGCTACTTCTCTCACCGTCATACGACGATAGAGGTGTTCCTTGCCAGGCACAAACTTCTGAAGATTCTTCTCTACCTTAATCATCTTCGGCGCCTGAGGATGGAGCTGGCACTGACGACCGCTAGCCTGTACCGTGAATCCAGGTTCATCCCAAGCTCTTACTCGATTTCTTGACATGAAGATGGGTGAGAATGCACCTATAAAGTATTCGTGGTTTGGCACCTTGCATGCATCCCCATTGCTATGGTTTTTCTCCTTTGCCGGGATTGCAGAATCCTTCAAATCCCAGATAGCCTCACGAAGCGTTGGTCGATGGCTCTGGGGCGTAGGATAAACAAATTCCTTGATACCCAGATCTTTTCTGAAACCTACATAGAACACTCGGTCTCTGTCTTCAGGAACATCAAAATCGTTGGCATTCAACATCTGAAGATTCACATCATATCCTGCCTCATCGAAGAGTGCCAGGAAGTTCTTTACAGCCTCAGCATTGCGGGCAGCCAGCATTCCTGACACATTCTCGGCAACGAAGAAGAGCGGCTGTTTATCCTTCAATATGCGGATGTAATCATAAAAGAGCTGTCCTCGTGCATCATTGATACCCTTCAGCGAACCTGCCTCACTCCAAGACTGGCAAGGAGGACCACCGATGATACCATCAATATCATCCGGAAAATCCGAAGGCGACAGCTTCCGGATGTCTCCCTCGATAAGATGAACATCGGGGAAGTTGGCACGGAAAGTGGGGCAAATCTTGGAGTCAATTTCATTTGCAATTATTATCCTGAAACCTGCTATCCGGAAGCCTAAATCAAGACCTCCTGCTCCTGAAAACAAACTGATTAAATTCATAGCTATCCTTATGCCTTACCCATAATATCGTCTGAGGCACGGAACTCCTTCCCGTCCCTGCCATTAATCAGACTCCTTACATCAACATCCAACACTTTAGCTATCCTATCCAGAACATTGATGGTAGGATTCCCATTGATATATTTATAGCAAGCATCTCTAGTTACGCCCAACATTTGGCTCAATTCCTTCACAGATATACCTTTGCGCTTTAAAACTTCTTTAATCAGCAATTCCATAATTCGTTATTTTTAGATTGCAAAGATACATTCCGCGCAAATAATTCTGTAAAGAAAAAGGCCAATAAAGGCCAAAAGGAGGCCAAAGTTTGTTAATGTATAGCTATAACTATACAAATACCTGATAATCTTATAGTAATAAGTATACAACGGCATCTTACACGAATTCTAAAAACAAGGTTTTCAATAAGTCACAACATAAGAAAAGTTTACTTGATGTATAGTTATAGCTATACAAATAATAGGATTTTCTCTTGGCCATATCGACAAAAAACCTTATCTTTGCCTAGAAAAAGATTCTGAATTATGCAAGATACAAACATTCAATATCAATTCTTTCCACGTTCCATAGGATTAATCGAACCTATGGAAGAAGTTATCAATGTATTTAAGAAAGCAGAAGATAAGATTTCGTCTTCTACAAACGACTTGAAGTCTGATGATGTTTTATCTATAGTTCGTCCGGAACTCGAAAAAATCGGTTATTGCGTAGAACAAAACAAGAAGGATGAGGGAAAAATAAAAGTACCTGTTCTTTTCGGATGCAACAACAGCATAGACAAACATTTTTATGCAGATGCCATTAGTGCAGACAGAAAAATTGTTATCGAGGTAGAAGCTGGCAGGGCCACTGAGAGCCACCAATTCTTAAAGGATATTTTCGAAGCTTCTATGATGTTTAGCGTGGAATACTTAGTGATTGCAGTGAGAAATATTTATCGCAATCACAATGATTTTGAAAGAATCTATCCGTTCTTAGAAACAATGTATATTACAAATAGGATCAAATTACCTTTGAAAGGAATTTTACTTATTGGATACTAAAACAAGGACATTCACTAAGGCTTATTTATCAAAACCTTGATGAATGTCCTTACTGATAATCTCTGCTATATCCGCATGTATCTCGCGCGACATCAAATATCAGAACTGAAATTCAAAGTCACACTTCTCCACATTGCGCAACTTCTCCAGTTGCTCAGCTTTATGAGCCTTCAGTTTCTTCACCCATTCTGCCATCTTGGGAGAAGAGCTCTTTATAACTATTGTTTCATTTACATGTACCATAAGCCTATAGTTTTATATATCGGGGCAAAAATACTACATTTATTTTAAAACACCAAATTTTTGGCAGAAATTTTCACTCCGACCTCCAATAAATCGATAAGTCGTCGCTCTGTGTCTGAAAAATCCGGCATAATCTTATCTATTTAGTTAATATTCAAAATGCAAAGTAAATGAATATTAGCCTAACAGACAAGTTTTCGGAGTATTTTTAGTTTTCTTTGGCCTTTAGCAGTACGCTACATGCTTTCGAAAGGCATCATAGAGGGCTTGATGTTGCTGTACAGATAGAAAACACGGAAAAGTTGTACATTTATAGTCGAAATCTTAGAAATAACATTCAACATATCTATATTTTTTGTATCTTTACCGGCAAAATACGGATAGGATTGTCCGCTAACTTAATAATGCATTGTATGAAGAAATATTTGATATTCCTTATATTCATAGGACTAAGTTCTTGTATTGATGCTCAGACAGTCAAAGAAACTGTTCGTGGCAAGTATGGCGAGAACCTAGGTACAGCAGAGACTACGATAAGAGGTGGCAAGAGTGTGACTGTATATAGAGACAAGTATGGGCAAATTACTGGAACATCAGAAAGTAAGACCCACGCTTTTGGTAAGACCACTACGGTTTACAAGGATAAGTATGGTCAAAAAACAGGCACCAGCACCAGTACAACAAGTCATGGATTGTTCTCTTCCAGAACGACTTCTACCACTTATCGTGATAAGTATGGCAAGAAAACAGGTTCTAGCATCACCAAACATTCAGGAAATACAGGTACCACCGTCTATAGAGATAAGTATGGGCAGGTTACTCTCAAGAGCAAGGTTAAGGGCAGGTTACCAAACAAAAGTGCCAATTATTATGGATGGAGCAGTTCAAAGTCAAGGGGGAAATAACTTCTCCACGTTGCGCAGCTTCTTGAGGTTGTAAAGCTTTTGCCCTTACAGGGCGTTGGTTTGTATATCATTAATACCCAGGGCGTTGCCCTGGGCTAGGAGCTTCTGCCCCTTCAGGGCGTACGGCTTGAGTACTGCTTTTGCCTTTACCTTTCCCTTCGGCCGGTGACCGTTGGTTCAGGACGTGTGGGAACAGTGAATGAAAACTCAGGGCGTGATATCTGTAATCTATTTCTCTCGTTTCAGCAGCAGAATTTCCTCTGCTGACAGCCCTGTTATTTCCATCACCGTGGCTGCATCCATACCATTTGCCAGCATCTTTCTGGCAATTTCCAGGCTTCGCTGGTTCATGCCTTTCTCCATGCCTTCTGCCAAGCCTTTCTCCATGCCTTCAGCCAAACCTCTCTCCATGCCTTCAGCAAGTCCTTCTTCTTTCCCTTCTCGCTTAGCGGTATCTATCGAATTCTTGATGTCGCGATACGCCATCTTACTGGCTTCATACTCTCTCTGTTCCTGCGGAGTAAATCGCGCAATCTCGGCTTCTTCAAAGAGGCGGTCGAAGACCTTATCGCATAATGCCTTAGGACGCTGGGTGAGCTTGTAGAGATTCTTCAGGGCATAGAGCCACTTATCGTAGAGCGTTTCCAGCTCGTCCAGAGATTTGTTGAACTTGGCGATTTCCACATAGATAAATTCCAGCTTATCGTAGAATATCTTGTGCGTGGCAGTATCGCATAGCTGTACGTGATGTCGGATTTTTTCCTTATCGAAGGCATCCTCGTTCATGTTGAAGTTAAGCAGGGCTATCGTGTAGATATGGTTGAGCTTGAAGTCCCATTCATTACCCTTGGGAGTCTGCTCACGGATAGGGAAGGTGGAATAGAACAAGGCACGGTCCTTGAAGTATGTCTGGTATGCATTCTGCATTTCCACGATAAACTTCTCGCCGTTTTCTCCTTCGCAATATACATCGAAGATGGCCTTGCGGTCGGTATATACATCTCCCACGTGCTCCGGGTTCAGATACTTCACGTCCTTAACAACCTGTCTACCATTAAACAAGCTGTTGAGGAAACAAATCAGCAAATCCTTGTTGGGAGCTGATCCGAAAATTCGCTTGAAACCGAAATCGGTCAACAAACTGATATATCTTTCTTCTACCTGCTTCATAATCCCTATGATATTATTGTTTCGTTTATGCGAGCAAATTTACGACTTTATTTTGAAACACGCAAGGAATTCATAGAAAAGTTTTAGAAAAAGTGATCTGATAGCATTGGGGATAGCATAATCTTATCTTTTTAGTTGACAATCAAAATGCAGGGTCTGGCAGTAAGACCTGATGGAGATGGTTACAGTGGTTACGGTTACAGAAGTTACAGTTTTCAGCGGAGGGGGTACAAGGGCTTTTGGAGTACTTTCAGATTGTAAGTAATAATAATAGATAATAATATATATAAGTTTATATATATTATTATCTTCTTCTAAAGAAGGGAAAGTTGACTGACTCATGAAAAACTGTAACTTCTGTAACCGTAACCACTTTTGGGGGAAATCGGGGTAGATGGCGCAAAAGGCAAACGTAGAGTTGGGATGCACAAAACATAGAGAAACTATTTACAGAATATAGTTTTCTTATCTTAAAAATTATGACTTGTTTTTATTAACAGGATTCTCCGCAAATGTTAAATCCGTTTAACAGAACTCTGCAGGGCGTTTTTTGGCTGTACCGGGAAAAAGCCGTACCTTTGCACTGTCGTTAGAAGAAAGACTGCACTCGGCATAGTTCAAGCAAGCTTGACTCTGCGCTCGTTTGCACTTTCTTTGCAGCATGAAAACAATTAATAATTTATAATTAACAATTAATCATTAATCACTAATCATTAATCACTAGAATTATGGGTCAAGGAACTTGTAAGTATCGTAAAGTAACGCGTACTCCACAGAGTGGAGAGAACGCAGGTAAGAAACTCTGGTATGCTACCGCAGTGAGCGACCGTGAGATGAGTTTTGAGGACTTCGTGACTCATATCTCTGAGCACAACTCGCCATACAGTCGTGGTACTATCCACGGTGTGCTGATGGACACTTTGGACTGTCTGAAGCACCTGATCCTCGACGGCAAGAGCGTGCGTATCTCCGACCTCGGTCTGTTCTCCATCGGCATGACTTCGCGTGGCGA
>OJKP01001016.1_pt1 | contig 17741 bp, 17 predicted proteins | sample 1596521 | NCBI WGS metagenome assembly OJKP01 (sample SAMEA4350130, study PRJEB24818) | metagenome | biome: human; feature: gut; material: faeces | place: Denmark | collected 2013-09
GCTATAATGAGCGCAATAGGAATAATATGAGGGAGAAACGTAAGATAAAATGGAAAACGAAAACAAAGATGTAACCGAAGAAACAAAGAAGGAAAATAAAGAGGAAATAAAAGAAACAACAAAGGAAGAAACAAAAGAAGCGACAAAAGAAGCGACAAAGGAAGAAACAAAAGAAACAACAAAAGAAGCGATAAAAGAAGAAACAAAACCGGAAGTAAAAGAAGAAACTAAAGAAGAGACCAACGACAAACCGAAAAAAAGTAAGAAAGGTCTCTGGATCGGACTTGGAATCTTAGTAGTACTCCTGGTAGCTTACGGAGTTGTAGCTTTTTACTATCACTCCCATTTCCTGTATCAGACATCGGTAAATGATACGGATTGCAGTAATCTGACAGCAGTCGAAGTGGCAGCGATCATGGATAGCCAGTCGCAGCAGTACAGCCTGCAGATATTCGGAAGAGATGAGAACGGCGTACAGGAAGAGATCGGAACGGTGACAGCACCGGAGATCGGAATGAACTGGGTGGACACTCAGGGAGCAGCACAGGAGCTTTTGAACATACAGAATGAATTCCTGTGGATCAAGATGCTGTGGAGCACACAGAATTATGATATGGCCCAGGGAGTAGTCTACGATGCAGATAAATTGCAGGAACAACTGGCCCAGATGCCTGCTTTACAGAAGAAAAGTATGATTCAGCCGGAAGATGCATATATCAGTGAGTATTCCGAAAAAACGAAGAGCTATGAGATCGTTCCGGAGACACTGGGATCGACACTGGATATGGACCAGGTAGAGGATGTGGTATCTGCAGCGATTATGTCGGGAGCTACTTCGGTAGATCTAGAAGAGCAGGGATGTTATGAGACCGCAAAGGTAACGGCAGAGGACACCGAACTGGTAAAAGCCTGCGATACCATAAATAAGTGGGTCAGCGCGCAGATAATCTATGACTGGAACGGCAATAAGGTCGTTGTAGACGGAGATGCAATTCACGAATGGATCCAGGCGGATGACAAGGATCCGCAATTGGATGAGAAAGCTATTGCCGAGTTTGTATCGGAGCAGGCAAAAGAGTACGATACTTATGGAAAAAAGAGAAAATTTACCACAGTACAGGGCATTGAACTGAACCTGCCAAGCGGTGCATACGGCTGGAAGACAGACCGTGAGGAAGAGACCAAAGCATTGATAGAAGCCATTCAAAACGGTGAGACTGTGGATAAGGAACCGGTATACATCAGCAAAGGTGCCCAAAAAGGAAGCAATGATATCGGGAATTCTTATGTCGAGATCGATCTGACGAATCAGCATCTGTATCTGTTCAAGGATGGAGATATTGTTTTGGAGACAGATTTTGTATCCGGCAATATGAGTAAAGCTGACTGCGTGACACCGCCCGGAGTATTCGGCCTGACCTATAAGACCAGAAATGCAATATTGCGTGGTGCAAATTATGAAACACCGGTTAATTACTGGATGCCGTTTAACGGTAATATTGGCATGCATGATGCAACATGGCGGAGAGCTTTCGGAGGAACCATTTATCTGACATCCGGTTCTCATGGTTGTATCAATCTGCCTTTACACATGGCAGCATCTATCTATGAGTATGTATCCACCGGCTTCCCGGTAGTATGCTATTATTACTAATTCTTTACTGAAGAGGGGACAATTGGAAGGAAGGCGACCCTATGAAACAACGTTCGGCAAAGAAAATAAGAAAATGGAAAGAAAAATTTGAGAGAGAACGTGAACTTAGACAGGAAATCCGGGCTGCAGCACCGGATATTCTGCGTTCTAAGAACTTCAGATCTACCAGGTCTCATGTGCAGCATGGAAATATGACCGTGAATGATCACAGTATGAACGTGGCAAAATACAGTCTTGCCATCAGTGAGAAACTGCATATTCCCTGTGAGAAGAAAGAGCTGATCCGCGGAGCATTACTGCATGATTATTTCCTGTACGACTGGCATACGCAGGATTATGTCAGCCCACATAAGCTTCATGGATTCTATCATCCCGGCAGAGCACTTAAGAATGCGCAGCAGGAATATCAGCTGACACCCAGAGAGAGAGACATTATAAAAAAGCATATGTGGCCTTTGACAATTTCGGCGATGCCTATGTGCAGAGAGGCATGGATCGTTACTATGGCAGATAAATGGTGCTCTCTCATGGAGACTTTTCATGTACATAAGGGTCACGGAGCGTTGATCGAGAAGCTTCGGGAGACGAGAGAAGAACAGAAAAAATAAACGGGGAAGGATTCCCCGGACGGGAGAATAATAAGTGGGCGAGCTGTACCGGAGACTGAAGGCATATAGCGAAACGGATGAATACCCCTATCATATGCCGGGACATAAGAGGCAGGTCTGTGGTGAATTACCGCAGGAGATCATGAATATAGATATCACGGAGATTGATGGATTTGATAATCTGCATGCCCCAGAAGAGATCCTGCTAAGATTACAGGAAGAAGCTGCCAGACTGTATGGTGCGGAGGAAAGTTTTTATCTGGTAAACGGCAGTACCTGCGGTGTGTTGGCGGCTATCAGCGCAGCGGTTCCGAAGGGCGGACGGCTCCTTATGACCAGAGGCGGGCATAAGTCAGCGTATCATGCAGCATACCTGAGAAATTTAACAATATCTTATCTGTATCCGGAAATGATGCAGGAGTATGATATTTATGATGCGATAACTCCGGAACAGATCGCGGAAGCACTGGCGAAGGAACCCGTTCCGGATGCAGTATTTCTGGTGTCACCGACGTATGAAGGCAGAATTGCGGATATAGAGAAGATAGCGCAGATCGTACATAGCAGTGGGATTCCTCTGATCGTGGATGAAGCGCACGGAGCGCATCTGGGACTGGCAGAAGGACTTGCAAAGAACAGCTGTCAGTGCGGAGCGGATCTGGTCATTCACAGTGTGCATAAGACTTTGCCGGCACTTACTCAGAGTGCGTTGCTCCATGTGAACGGCAATCGGATCGACAGAGACCGCCTGCGCAGATTTTTGCATATTTACCAGTCCAGCAGCCCATCCTATGTATTGATGGCAGGAATTGACAATGCACTGCAGGTAGTAAAGGAGCAGGGAGGCTATCTGTTTGCAAAATTCCAGATAAATTATCTGAGGATGCTGACAGAACTGTCAGAATGCAGAAATTTAAGCTTTTTACCGCTGGATGCCAGACAGGATATCGGAAAACTGATCATAGTATCTGCAAAGGCAGGTTTGTCAGGACAGCAGATTTATGATATTCTATTAAAGAAATATCATCTGCAGCTGGAGATGGCAGCACCGGGATATTGTCTTGCGATGTTCACCATAGGAGACGGGGAAGAAGCGTATCGGAGAATGACAGATGCGCTGCTTGCAATCGACTGCGATATCACTGCGGGAAAATGGCAGAGCAGACAGAAGCAGGACGGCAGCGAAGAGGAGGAAATCTCTCTCTATCAGCTGCATCCTGAAGTGCGGATGTCCATTGCCCAGGCTTGGGATGCCGAAAAAGAAGAAATTCTGTTGTCACAGGCAGCGGGAAGAACCGCAGGAGATTTTGTGAATCTGTATCCACCCGGGATTCCTGTGCTGGTACCGGGAGAGCAGATCGAGGAGACGCATTGCAGACAGCTTGCGGAATACCTGAAAGAAGACCTGAATGTTCAGGGAGTGATAAAAGATGCCGGGTATCGCATTACCGTAGTAAAAAATGAATAATTTTAACAGCAGAAAGGATTTAGCTTGTATGAGAAAAACCAAAATTATCTGTACCATCGGTCCCGCCAGTGAGAGTGAGGAGAAATTAAGAGAGTTAATGCTTGCCGGAATGAATGTGGCACGATTCAACTTTTCCCACGGAAGCCATAAGGAGCAGCTGGTAAAATACAACAGAGTACTGAAAGTACGTAAGGAACTGGGATTGCCGGTAGCAACTCTGTTAGATACCAAGGGACCTGAGATCCGTCTGAGAGATTTTGAAGGCGGTAAGGTAGAGCTGGTATCCGGACAGCAGTTCATTCTGACCACGGAAGAAATTATGGGAACCGCCCAGAAAGCTACGATTTCCTATAAGAATCTGAAAAACGATATCAAAGTCGGTACAACGATCCTCATTGATGACGGTCTGATCGAGATGACGGTAGAAGAGATCAGAGGTGAAGAGATCGTCTGCAGAGTAATCAACGGTGGTTTTGTATCCAACCATAAGGGCGTGAATGTGCCCGGAGCAATTCTGTCCATGCCGTATATCAGTGAGGTGGATCTGGCAGATATTGTGTTTGGTGTAGAGCACGGATTTGATTTTATCGCAGCGTCCTTTGTCAGAACCAAGGAAGATATTCAGGAAGTGCGCAAGATCGTAGAGGACAGAGGCAGCAAGATCAAGATCATTGCCAAGATTGAGAACATGCAGGGTATCCAGAATCTGGAAGAGATCATTAACGTGGCAGACGGTATCATGGTAGCACGTGGTGACATGGGTGTCGAAATCCCTCTGGAAGAAGTACCTATTCTGCAGAAGAAGATGATCAAGATGGCAGTGGCACAGGGCAAGCATGTAATCACTGCGACCCAGATGCTGGAATCCATGATCAAGAATCCCCGTCCTACCAGAGCTGAGGCAACGGATATTGCAAATGCCATTTATGATGGAACGACAGCCATCATGCTGTCCGGCGAGAGTGCAGCCGGTCTGTACCCCGTAGAGGCAGTTAAGACCATGAGCCGTATCGCAGAGAGAGCGGAGCAGGATATTGACTACCGCGGAAGAATGCAGAAAGTTAAGGAAGACAGACAGGAAACTCCCGATATTACTACGGCAATCTCCTATGCGACCTGCAGTGTGGCTTCCGATCTGAATGCAGCAGCCATCATCACCGTAACCATGTCCGGATTTACCGCGAATATGATCGCACGTTATAAGCCCGGATGCCAGATCATCGGCTGTACATTGGATGAGAAGGTATACCGCCAGTTAAATCTGCTGTGGGGTGTAAAACCTGTCATGATCCAGAAGGAGCGGACCACGGATGCTCTGTTCGAGGAAGCGGTATTCAAGGCAAAGCAGGCAGGTCTGGTGAAGACCGGTGACACAGTTGTCATTACCGCAGGTGTACCCCTGGGTGTGGTAGGTAAGACCGATATGATCCATGTGGTAGAAGTGGAATAAAGGATCGTGTTATCAATCTATCATAAAAAGGTATGCAAATGCCATGAGAATAAAACAACGGAAATGAGAGAGTATGGGAAAAATAGTATATCTCATGGGGAAAAGTTCCTCCGGAAAAGACACCATATTTAAAGAACTGATGAAAGAGGGCACGATGGATCTGAGGACCATCGTGCCTTATACGACACGACCGATCCGTGCAGGAGAAGAGAACGGTGTGGAATATTTTTTCACGGATGAAGCCGGTTTTCAGGCATTGAAGAATCAGGGGAAAGTCATTGAAGACAGAGCGTATGATACGGTCTATGGCATCTGGCGGTATTTTACAGTGGATGACGGACAGATCGATCTGGCAGAACAGAACTATCTCATGATCGGAACGCTGGAAGCTTATACTAAAATGATTGCTTATTTTGGTGAGGAGGCGATTCTGCCGGTTTATATCGAGCTGGATGATGGCGTGCGCTTCAGCGGGCACTGGACAGGGAACTCAGACAGGAGAAACCGAAATATGAGGAAATGTGCCGGAGATTCCTGGCGGACAGTGCAGATTTTTCGGAAGAAAAGCTGGCGGCAGCAGGCATCCGGGACAGATTCGAGAATACAGATCTGACGAAATGTCTGAAAGCTATTACAAAATACTTAAAAGAAGCCGGTATATCGCCGAAATAATGTTTGGAAACTATCAGGTAATGAATGCATTTCGGAGAAAAGAGGTGGGCGTATGGAAATGAGAGTCAATCAGATACAGCAGCCGGCTCCGGTGGAGCAGGTACAGAACACTGCGCCCACGGATGGCAGCTTCAAGTTCATGCTGGCAAGCCATGTGGAAGAGGCAGAACTGCAGGAGAGGCTGACGAACCTCATGGCGGAGATCACGACAGAGGGAGAAAAACTGGCGAAGAAACGGGATGTGAAGGATATGCGGCATTACCGTGGACTGGTCAAGGAATTTCTCAATGAAGTAGTGACGAGATCTCATTCTTTTTCCAGGGAAAATTTCCTGGACCGGCGAGGACGGCACCGGGTATACGGCATTATCCGGCTGGTGGATGAGAACCTGGATCAGCTGGCACAGGAATTGATGAAGGATGAAAAAGACAATCTGGCGATCCTGAATAAGATCGGAGAGATCAGGGGATTACTATTGGATATTTTTACTTGATCATGCAAAATTTTATTTGCACGAAAGGCTAGAAGGAAGTACGATAGAAGCAGATCATAAGCAGTGTACAGACATAGCATAAGATACGGACAGGGGGAATACTATTGGCAACATTTCATGACATCATCGGTCAGGAACAGATCAAAGAGCATTTACAGAACGCCATTTCGGCGAAAAAGATTTCCCATGCATATATTATCAACGGCGAAAAATCTTCCGGCAAGGAATTTATTGCCAGAGTATTCGCCATGACATTACAGTGTGAAAAAGGCGGCACGGAGCCCTGTCAGGAATGTCATTCCTGTAAGCAGGCGTTGTCGGACAATCAGCCGGATATTATCTATGTCAGCCATGAGAAGCCGAATACCATTAGCGTAGACGATATTCGTGCGCAGATCAACAATGATATCGCCATCAAGCCATACAGCAGTCCCTATAAGATCTATATTATGAACGAGGCAGAGAAGATGACGCCCCAGGCGCAGAATGCAATCCTGAAAACGCTGGAGGAGCCGCCCGAGTATGCAGTGATCATGCTGTTGACTTCTAACGTGAATTCTCTGCTGCCAACGATTTTAAGCCGTTGTGTGGTACTGAACATGAAGCCGGTAGCCGATGAACTGGTGCGTAATTATCTCATGCATCAGCTGCAGGTGCCGGATTATAAAGCGGAGGTCTGTGTGGCATTTGCCAGAGGTAATATCGGCAAGGCGAAATCCCTGGCGTCCAGTGAGGACTTCGATAATATTAAGAATGAAGCGTTGTCGCTATTGAAATATATTCAGGATATGGATCTGAGTGAGATCACCGCAGCGATCAAAAAGATTACGGAATATAAGCTGCAGATCAATGATTATCTGGATCTCATCGCGATCTGGTACCGGGATGTGCTTTTGTTCAAAGCGACCAATGATGTGAACCATCTCGTCTTCCGGGAGGAGATCAGTGCCATCCGCCGTGTCGCCCAGCGCAGCAGCTATGAAGGAATCGAGGAAGTCATCGAAGCCCTGGATAAGGCGAAGAGGCGCTTGGATGCTAACGTAAATTTTGAACTGACTATGGAACTTTTGATGCTGGAGATCAAAGAGAACGGATAAGACAGAAATTTCCTTATCCCATTCGTTATATATAACAGAAGCAATTCACAATATAACCGAATGACAAGGAGGAAGGAATTATGGCTTATTGGAACGACAGTGTAACGGAAAACCCGAAACCGGTGAGTATGATGCAAAGATCGATGTTTACCCCAATCATATTGAGGATTATTCCTCGGAAAACAGTTACTGGGATAAGCATGACCATTATCATACGGACAGTTCGGGGAACAGATCAGAAGTACATGGTATGGAAGGAAGAAACTGGGATACCAGGCAAAATTAACTGTTGAAAGGGATCTGACAGAAATGTCAGATCCTTTTTTGACGTCTTTTCCGAAAAATATCCCACAGATTCGTTATATATCATAGAAAATGAAAGAAGACAAGGACGGAAGGTATTGTGAACTTGTGGGTTGGCTTATCCCCGGAGATGCAACAGATTCCAGAGGAATCCGGCGGAGTGGATATGATATTTATGTCTGGAAACCGGAATATGCGGGATGGGCGCGGGTTGGGTTTACAGACGGCATCCCCACAGTGGGGGCAGCCTATGTTCTTCTGATGCGGGAGGATGAAATTTTCTGGGGGAAAATAGGATGGCTAATGCATGAAAATGAACCAATAGGAGTATACTATAATGCAAGAATTGCATCTGCTATATTGACATAGTGCAATTCTTGCATTATTCTGTATATAGAGGTGCAAAATGAGCAAACTAAAAAGTCTGAGAATTGAAAAAAAGCTTACACAACAACAAGTGGCAGATTTGATGGGGATTTCCCTGCGATCTTATAAATCGTACGAAAATGATGAAGAGAAAATAGGAACCTTGAAATATAATTATATCTTTGAAAAGTTGGCGGAAATAAATCCGATCGACGAAAATCATGGGATAGTAGATGTAGATTATATCAGACAGAAATGTCAAAGTGTGTTTGAAGGATATGAAATAGAATTCTGCTATCTGTTTGGGTCCTATGCAAAAGGCAAGGCAACACCTGAGAGTGATGTAGATCTGCTAATTTCAACGGGGGTAAGCGGATTGAAATTTTACGGCTTAGTGGAAGAGATAAGGGCAGCATTGCATAAAAAAGTGGATGTTCTCAATATGGAACAATTGATGGATAATCCGGAACTGACAAAAGAGATCTTAAAAGATGGGATAAAGATATATGGATAATATTAAAACTGACAACTATTATATCCAGAAGATCCAACAGGATCTGGAATTTATAGTCAAACATATGAAAAATGTGGATATAGAAGAACTAAATGCAAATGAAATCTTATTGGATTCTATGTTGTTTCGTATGATACAAATATCTGAAAATTCCAGAAAACTGACGGAGGAATATAAACAGAAAAGAAGGATGATTCCATGGAATGCAATGTACGGAATGAGAAATCGAATCGTACATGATTATGGTAATGTAGATTTGAAGGTAGTTTATGAAACATTGAAAAATGATATTCCGGATCTATTGGAAATGGTGATGGCACAATAAACTAAAAGACCTTGACATTTCCGCTATTTCGGTATTATCATATCAAGGTAAAGGCAATGAACGTGCACAGTAAGATTCTATTTTCCTGACAGAGAGGGAAGCCCACCGGCTGAAAAGCTTCCTGAGGTTCAAGCAGAATCGAAATTCCCACGCGAGCCGCATGCCGGAAGAATTCGAGAGTAGAGAGCATGGATTTGGTAGGGTATGACGTTTCCTCACTCGTTACGTGAGTTAAGAGTCTTATCGTGAATGTAAAAATAATTTTCATTTTTCACATAAGGAATTTGGGTGGTACCGCGGATATGAATTCGTCCCAATGGGGTGAATTTGTATGCGCGGTTTTTTGTAACTATTCAGAGCCAATGGCGAAGCAGCCTCAATGAGCAGAGAACAGGTAAGCCTGTTCTCCAAGTAAGCATCGCAGATGCGATTTTGCGAATGAGGCTCTGAATAGTTACAATATGAAAATGCAATACACACCCAGGCACAAGTAAAAACACGTGTGCAACAAGGCACAGTGTGCAGAATAGCACAGTGTGCAGAATAGCACAGTGTGCAGAATAGCACACAGAAATGAGGAGTAAGATGGCAGATTTAAACGAATTGAATGAAAAAGTCGAACAGATCAAAGCCGACATCCGGGAACAGCTGGAGAAGATCGAGAACACCAAGGGTGTCTACGAGTACAAAAAAACCATTCTCGACAAGAACGGTATTATCGGCGGACTGATGAAGCAGATGGGTTCCGTGCCCAAGGAAGAGAAGGCTGACTTCGGTAAGAAAGTCAACGAACTGAAGAACTGGGCAAGCGAGCATTTTGACGAGCTGAACACGAAGTTAAAAGAAAAAGAGATGGAGCTGCGCTACGAGAGTGAGAAGATCGATATCTCCATGCCGGCAAAGAGCCGTAAGACCGGTAATCTGCATCCCGTAACCCAGGTGCGTAACCAGTTGATCGACATTTTCGCATCCATGGGCTTCAGCGTATATGAAGGAACCGAGATCGAGACCGATTATTACAATTTTACCGCACTGAATACCCCGCAGGATCATCCCGCAAGAGACATGCAGGATACCTTCTACCTGTCTCCGGAATTCCTGTTAAGAACCCAGACCTCCGCAGGTCAGGTTCACGTTATGGAGAGTCAGAAGCCTCCCATCAAGATCTTAAGCCCCGGTAAAGTATTCCGTTCCGACGATGATGCAACCCATTCTCCTATGTTTACCCAGATGGAAGGTCTCGTAGTGGACAAGACCATCACTCTGTGCGACCTGAAGGGTATGCTGGAAGTACTGGTACAGAAGATCTTCGGTGAAGGCACCACCACAAGACTGCGTCCCTCTTATTTCCCGTTCACGGAGCCTTCCGTAGAGGTCGATGTCAGTTGCTTCGCCTGCGGTGGCTGCGGCTGCCGTCTGTGCAAGGGTACCGGCTGGATCGAAGTACTGGGTGCAGGTATCGTGAATAAGAAGGTACTGGAGAACTGCGGTATTGACTCCGAGGAGTACAGCGGACTGGCATTCGGTATCGGTATTGAGCGTCTGGCAATGTTAAAGTACGGTATTAACAATATCAAGCTGTTATATCAATCTGATATGCGTGTACTGGATCAGATCAATGATGACTAAGATCACGGAAATGTGATTTTAGAACAGTAGCGATGCAAGGAATAGTACGAGAGGATGTCGTAAAAGACGGCGTCGAAGGAGGTAAAAGATATGTTAGTACCATTGAGTTGGTTAAAAGAATATGTAGATATTGATGTAGAAGCCAAGGAACTGGAGGAAAAGTTATTTTCCTGCGGATTTGAGGTAGAGGAATCCTATGAAGTAGGCAAGGATATCAGTGGTGTGGTAGTCGGACTGGTAGAAGAGTGTGAGCCGATCCCCGAGACCCACTTACATGTATGTAAGGTAAATGTAGGCGGTGCAGAGCCCCTGCAGATCTGCTGTGGTGCAGATAACGTACACGCAGGTGGCAAATACCCCGTAGCACTGGAAGGTGCGCAGGTATACGCTACCGCAAAAGATCATGTGACCATCGAAGGCACCATGAAGATCAAAAAAGGCAAGCTGCGCGGCTATGAGTCCTGCGGTATGCTGTGTTCCGGTACCGAGCTGGGACTGACTGAGGATCTGTACCCCGGTGCAGGCTACAACGGACTGCTGGTACTGCCGGAGGATGCCGAGATCGGTGCAGATGTAAAGCCTCTGTTACAGTTGGATGACTGGATCTTCGACATTGCCATTACCGCCAACAGACCGGACTGCGAGAGTATCTTCGGTATTGCCAGAGAAGTAGCGGCGATCCTGAACAAACCCGTGAAGACTCCGGCACTGGATTACACCGAGAGCGGCGTTACCAAGGACGGTTTCACCGTAACTGTGGATGCTCCGGATCTGTGCCCCAGATATATCGCACACTATGTAACTGATGTAAAAATCGGCGAATCCCCCGCATGGATGAAGAGACGTCTGGCACTGGTAGGCATCGGATCTATCTCCAACGTGGTAGATATCACGAACTACATCTTAAAAGAGCTGGGTCAGCCCATGCACGCATTTGACTCTTCTTACATTGAAGGCAATGCCATTCATGTAAGACGAGCCCATGACAAAGAGAAGATTGTGACTTTGGATGAAAAAGAGTTCGAATTAAACGAAAACAACCTCGTCATCTGCGATGGTGTAAAGCCCGTAGCACTGGCAGGTATCATGGGGGGCTTAAATTCCGAGATCCGCGATACCACAGAGGCTGTCATCTTCGAGTCCGCAAAATTTGCAAGAGACAATATCCGTAAGAGCTCCAGAGCACTGGGACAGTCTTCCGATTCTTCCCAGAGATATGCCAAAGGCGTGGATGAGTATGCTACCGTTATGGCCAGTAAGAGAGCACTGCATCTGATCGAGGAGCTGGGTTGTGGTAAAGTATCCTCTACTCACGTAGAGGCAAACACCGGTAACTCCATTGAACCCACCGAGATGAAGGCAAGCATCAAGAAGGTGAACGGCGTACTGGGTATCGAAGTACCTACCGCTGACATCGAGAGAATCTTAACCTCTCTGAACTTCCAGCCTGTGATAGACGGTGACGAGCTGACCATTCAGGTACCTGCATACCGTGAGGATATGGAATCCTATCCCGATATCGCAGAGGAAGTCATCCGTATGTACGGTTACGACCATGTAACCCCGACTTTTCTCGCGGCAGCAGCCGTAACCAGCGGTGGTATGAATACGAAGCAGAAGACCGAGCTTAAGATCAAGAGAGCACTGTGTGCACAGGGCGCATTTGAGGGCGTACATTACTCCTTCTTCTCTCCTTCCGATCTGAATCTGTTAGGTCTGCCCGAAGATGCACCGGAGAGACATGCGATCCGTCTGATCAACCCGATCAACGAGGATCTGTCCCTGATGCGTACCACGCTGGCTCCTCAGATGATCCATGCGATCGCCCGCAACCAGAAGAACGGCTGTCTGGAAGGCAGAGTATACGAGATCGGCAATAAATTCATCCCTAAGGATCTGCCTCTGACCGAGTATCCCGATGAGAGAGAGACCATCTGCATCGGTATCTGGGGTAAGGAAGAGAATTTCTTCACTCTGAAAGGTCTGGTAGACACGGTAGCAGAGACGCTGTTCATTGATTTCGAATATGTAGAGGACAAAAAGACCTTCCTGCATCCTTATCGTACCGCAAAGATCCTGTACAACGGCGAAGAGATCGGCTACTTAGGTCAGCTGACCTACGAGATCCAGAAGGAAGAAGACATGCGTGAGTCTGCATACATCGCAGAGATCGATCTGAAAGCCCTGCGTCCCGTATACGGCAAGGTTCCCACCTTTGCTCCTATCTCCAAGTTCGCGAAGGAGACCAGAGACCTGGCACTGGTAATGAACAAATCCGTTACCTGCGGCGAGGTAGAGAAGGCAATCGCAGAAGCCAGCAGCTTTGTAGAGTCCGTGGAACTCTTCGATGTCTACGAAGGCTTACAGGTAGGACCCGAGAAGAAGTCCATGGCATTCACCGTAACCTTTGCTCCGAAGGAGGAAGAATTCACCACAGAGGCAGTGGACGGCTATGTGAAGAAGATTCTGAAGAACCTGAACAACAAACTGGGTGTAGAACTCAGATCTTAACATAATAACTATTCAGAGCCATAAAATATTTTAAAAAACTCTCCGAAGGAAGCCTTCACTTAGGGATTTTAAGAAAGAAGTTTTTGAGTGACGTCTTCAAGCGGTGACAAAAGAAATAACGACCATACAAGAGTAAGAATGCTCCTGTGTGGTTGTTTTCTTATGCTCAAGTACCAAAAGGGTATGAGAGGTTATTCTATGCGGCACTGGAGGAATTCGGACTGTAAAGAAGTGTCATAACCGGCGTGAAGCCCCGGAGCCTGATTATGTCATTACGGTTGTGGATGAAGCATATACTGAATTTGCGCAGGGAGCTCTATCTGAATGGAAGGAGGCAGCTTAGATGTACCGGGTAATTGATCTACACTGTGATACGATACCTAATATGTACTCGGATTTCAGGGAAGGGAAGGAGACTTCCCTTCTTTCCAATTCCGGAAGAATCGATTTGAACCGGATGAGAGAAGGGGGATATATTTGCCAGTGCTTTTCCCTTTTTACCCATTTGGGAGCATTGAAGAAAAGAGGCGAGTCACCATTTACACATGTAATGGGGCTTGCAGATTTCTGGAAAGCACAGATAGAGGAATATCCGGATATCATAGGACAGGTGACAACAGTAGAGAGTATGGAAGAGAACGCCAGGATGGGGAAGCTATCAGCTATGATGACAGTGGAAGAGGGCGGAGTGTATGAAGGAAAACTGGAAAACCTGTATGCACTATATGACAAAGGCGTCAGAATGTCTACCCTGACATGGAACTTTGCAAATGAACTGGGGTATCCCAATCCGGCAATCGCACCGGGAAGTCCCCGAATCCCGGACATGGTCAATGGACTTACGGATACCGGGAAAAGCTTTGTGGAGGAAATGGAGAGAATCGGCATTCTTATTGATGTTTCTCATTTAAATGATGCCGGCATACGGGACATTTTTGAACTTACGCATGGCCCTGTGATCGCAAGTCATTCCAACGCACGTGCACTCTGCTCACATCTGCGGAATCTCTCGGATAATAATATCAGAATGATCGGAGAGAGGGGCGGTGTTATCGGTATCAACTATTTCGTAGGATTTCTTGAGGATGGTGGAAAAATCGGGCGGATTGAAAAAATGGTGGAGCACATGCAATATATTAAAAACCTGGCAGGAATCGACGCAATAGCACTGGGAAGTGACTTCGATGGCTTCGGAGAGCCGTGTGAGTTGTCCGGCGCAGAAAAAATGCAGCAGCTTGCCGCAGAGATGGAACGACAGGGTTTTTCCTCTTCGGAAATCGAAAAGGTATTTTCCTTAAATGCTTTAAGAGTATTTCGGTCTGTGCTGTCCTAAGAAAACTTATGTATCATAAGACGCTAATATTAGAGTAGTCATTTTAGAAAAGATATGATAAAATAGCAGTTGCAGGCGCATTTTGCGCAGGTAGCTGTTGTTTTAATTTATTATAAGTGAAGATGCCATGGGCATCAGTGAGGTAGATAGATATGACAAAAGTAATCGGTGTGAGATTTCGTACAGCGGGCAAGGTATATTTCTTCGATCCGCTGCAGCTTGAGATAAAGAGAGGCGACCACGTGATCGTGGAGACCGCCAGAGGCATAGAGTTCGGCACGGTCGTTGCGGGAGTGCATGAGGTGGAGGATGACAAGGTGATCCAGCCGCTGAAGCCTGTGATGCGGATCGCCGGAGAGAGAGATATCGAGCAGGAGGCTGCCAACAAAGAAAAAGAGAAGGAAGCCTTCAAAATTTGTAAAGAGAAGATATTAAAGCATGGTCTGGAAATGAAGCTGATCGATGCGGAGTATACTTTTGATAACAATAAGGTATTATTCTATTTTACAGCAGACGGACGTATCGACTTCCGTGAACTGGTCAAGGATCTGGCAAGTGTGTTCAAAACACGTATCGAGCTGCGCCAGATCGGTGTCAGGGATGAGACCAAGATACGCGGCGGTATCGGTATCTGTGGACGACCTCTGTGCTGCCACAGCTATCTGTCGGATTTTGTGCCGGTATCCATCAAGATGGCGAAGGAGCAGAATCTGTCTCTGAATCCCACCAAGATCTCCGGTGTCTGCGGCAGACTGATGTGCTGCCTGAAAAATGAGGAAGACACCTACGAAGAACTGAACCGCAAGCTTCCCGGTGTGGGTGACTATGTCCAGACGGCAGACGGACTGCACGGCGAGGTACAGAGCGTCAATGTACTGCGTCAGCTGGTCAAGGTACTGGTAGAAGTCGGTGACGAGAAGGAACTGAAGGAGTACGAGGCAGACACTTTACAGTTCAAGAGACGCCGCGGCAAAAGGGGCGGTCAGGAACTGTCTAAGGAAGAGCAGAAGGAACTCGAGAAGTTAGAGGAGATCGAGGAGAAGGAAGAAGCGGAAGAACGCGCAGAAAAACGTGCGGAGCAGCGCCCGGAGCGTCAGGACCGCAGAGAACAGAGAGCCGACGGCGAGAATCATGGAGACAACCGCAGACGCGACGGACGCAGAGACGACAACCGCAGAAATAATAACCGTGGTGAGAATCAGAACCGTAATGATAATCGTGGAGAAAATCGGAACAACGAGAAGCGTGGTGACAACCGCAGAGACAATAACCGTGACAACCGCAGGGATAACAGACGCCGTGAGAATCGTCCGCAGAACCGTCCGGAGCAGGTAAGAGAGAACAGCGATGCTCAGGGTGCAGAGCAGTCCGGCAGCCAGGGACAGGCACAAAGAGACAATTCCTTCCGCAGAAGACCGAGACACGGTGGCAGAAGAGACGGCAACAACGGTAATAACGGTACTGGAAGAAAACCGGAGAACACGAATGAAGGTTGAACTGAAGGATAAAGAACGAATTGATGACCTTCAGCGGAACGGTTATCAGATCATACAGAATCCGGAGAAATTTTGCTTCGGCATGGATGCGGTGCTTCTGACAGGATTTTCCCACGCCAGAGAGAAAGATATTTTACTGGATCTGGGAACAGGCACCGGGATCATCCCACTTCTGATGGAAGCAAAATACCACTGCTCCCATCTCACCGGCCTGGAGATCCAGGAGGAGAGCGCAGATATGGCGAGACGCAGTGTGGCGCTGAACGATCTGCAGGACCGCATTGACATCGTGACAGGAGACATCAAGGAAGCAGACCGGATTTTTCAGGCTGCTTCTTTTGACTGTATCACCTGTAATCCTCCGTACATGATCGGACAGCACGGATTGACGAACCCGGAGGAACCGAAAGCGATCGCCAGACACGAAGTGCTCTGCACGCTGGAGGATGTGGTCAGCAGGACAGCAAAACTGTTAAAGCCCGGCGGACATTTTTACATGGTACATCGCCCTTTTCGGCTGGCGGAGATCATGACCATGCTGGTAAAATACAAGCTGGAGCCGAAACGGATGCAGCTGGTATATCCCTATATCGACAAGGAGCCCAATATGGTGCTCATCGAGGCGGTGCGAGGCGGCAGATCACGCATGACCGTGGAAAAGCCACTGATCGTGTACCAGGCGCCGGGAGTATATATGCCGGAAATATATGATATATATGGATATTAGATAGTTAAGATATTGTAACTATTCAGCACACCACCCACCGTATAATTATGTCAAATGTTCTTACGAATGCGAGCATTCGCCATACATAGTGACATGATATCATGGCTTTGAATAGTTATAGACTACTATGATTTGGAGAGGAGGCAGGAGCTCATGCCCGGAACTTTATATTTGTGTGCAACGCCCATTGGCAATCTGGGGGATATGACACCGCGGGTGGTGGAGACCCTGCAGACGGTGGATGTGATCGCGGCGGAGGATACCCGTAACAGTATCAAGCTGCTGAATCATTTCGACATCCACACACCTATGACCAGTTACCACGAGTACAATAAAGTAGAAAAAGCGCACCAGCTGGTAGGACAGCTGTTAAACGGACAGAACATTGCGTTGATCACTGATGCCGGTACCCCGGCGATCTCCGATCCCGGTGAAGTACTGGTGCGGATGTGCCAGGAGCAGAGCGTTCCCGTAACTTCTCTGCCAGGTCCTGCGGCCTGTATTACAGCACTGACCTTATCAGGACTCAGTACAAGAAGGTTTTGTTTTGAAGGATTCCTGCCTGCGGATAAAAAGGAAAAGAAAGTGATTCTGGAGGAACTGAAGACCGAGAGCCGTACCATGATCCTCTACGAAGCTCCTCATCATCTGATCCGGACGCTGGAGGAACTGTATGCGGCACTGGGGGAGCGGCGGATCACGTTGTGCCGTGAACTGACCAAGAAGTTCGAGACCGTATTTCCCACCACTTTGGAAAAGGCGTTGGACTACTACAAGACAGAGGAGCCCCGTGGGGAATATGTCCTGGTAGTGGAAGGGAAAAGCCCGGAAGAGAAACGACAGGAAGAGATCGCATCCTGGGAATCCATGAGCATTGAAGAACATATGGCTTATTACGAAGAGCAGGGTATGGATAATAAATCCGCCATGAAGCAGGTGGCAAAAGACAGAGGTGTCGGAAAACGGGAAATCTATCAGTATCTACACGGCAACTCATGAAACAGTGAAAATGCCATAATGAAACCGAACAAAACAGACAAAAGCATATGAGGATAATGTAGGATACATCCATGAAAGGCATATGCGGAGAGAGGC
>OJKP01001027.1_pt1 | contig 17523 bp, 12 predicted proteins | sample 1596521 | NCBI WGS metagenome assembly OJKP01 (sample SAMEA4350130, study PRJEB24818) | metagenome | biome: human; feature: gut; material: faeces | place: Denmark | collected 2013-09
TGATATACCTTTGTGCCCATAATCGGTAACAAACAACAGTAATTTAAAATTCAATCATTATGGGAAAGGCAACAAGCAAGTATGAAATGAGCCGTGAAACAGAGGCTATGTTTGACATCTATAAAGCTCTGACAGACTTTGATGAGTTAATTTTAACAAGGCTTCAAATCGTGTATGGAGAGGAGCAGGCAAACACGGTCTATAGTGAAAAATATGTACCACTAACACAGCAACTGGGAGCAACTATTTTTGAGGATTTACGTTACAGTGTCTGGGACCAGCTTTGTAGCAAGCTGGACGGTGAAGCAGCGATTATCATATAACCTGGGAATCTTTGTGCAACAATAAATCCAGAAATACTACTCTGTTATTTTGTTTAGGGGAGAGCCGTGAGGTTGTGCCCCTATTTTATTTTCTGTTCCAGGAAATAGAGCTATATTTGTGTATTCTCTAATTACGAGGCTGGCATTTATTGCCTGTGTGGGCTGCCAGCATTGCAGAGCTTCTGGAGATCGTATATGGTCTGTTCTGGTGGGAATTGTCTGGCACTCGATCAAATCGGATGCTCAGTTCTGGAAGCAAGATTGCCAGGACGGTCAATGATTAAAGAGGCATATTACTTAGGAGGGTGTTCTGAATGGGGCACCCTCCTTTGTGTTCTGGAGCCAGGCAAGGCTGCAAGAGAGCTGCCAGCGTGAGCTAAGATCCAGAGCTGCTGCCTGGGAACCTCGGTGAAGCTGTCCACTACCTGGGAGAAATCACTGGAGAAATCATCACTTTTCACGGCTTCTGTTGCACAGCTCCTATTTTCTGAGTACATTTGTGCAAGCCTCCCTACAAACAGTGTCGCTTTTCTACACTTTTGTTACTGGACTGTTACCGAAATGTCTTGATGGGAGGCTTTTTCTATTGATAATCAGCCACATAGTTAAGCGGTATCACTTTCTGCATCGGGAAATAATAACATCTAAAAATTATTTTCCGTGTCTACTTCTCGCGCGCGGTACAACGTCTGGTACAAGTCCGGCAAAACTCGTTGGAAAAATTACGGCTAACTGCCGAAAAGTCGTTAGAAAAATTACAATGGGTATTTGAGAAGTCGTTGAAAAAAGTGTATTTTTGCTTCCAGATAAAGTGTCATACTATGCTGAAAAGGAAAATTGAAGACGATCTCATCGCGTGGAAAAACAAGCCTGGGCACAAGCCTCTGGTAATAATGGGCATCCGCCAGTGCGGTAAAACATATATCTCACGGCACTTCGCTGAGCAGAACTACAAGAATGTCGTCTACATGAACTTCATCAAGCGGCCGGAGCGAATCAATGCCTTCGTCGGATCAAAGGATGTGGACAGCATTCTGCTCAACTTGTCGGCGCAGATCAAGGGCGTCAAGTTCATCCCCGAAGAGACCTGCCTGATCTTTGATGAAATCCAGGAATGCCCCGAGGCCAGGACTTCGCTCAAGTTCTTCAAAGAGGACGGCCGCTTTGACGTAATTGCCACTGGCTCCCTGCTGGGCGTCCAGGGCTACGGCGATGAGCTCAAGAAACGGCGTCGCAAGATGGTTCAGAAGAAAGATTTGGGAATCAACTCTGTTCCTGTAGGCAGCGAGGACATCATCGAGATGTACCCGCTGGACTTCGAGGAGTTCCTCTGGGCCAACGGTATGAATCCGGATGTCATCGAGGCTCTCAGGAAGTTCTACACGGAGGAAACGCCGATTCCGGAAGGAATCCACGTGGCCATGAAGCAGTATCTGAACCTCTATGTCGCTATTGGTGGTCTCCCAGCCCCCATCAACGCATTCCTGACCACCAATAATATGAACGCCGTCAGTGAGGAATACAAGGGTATCTTGAAGGAGTACCGCGACGATATGGTCAAGTATGCTCCGGACAAAGACAAGCCCCATATCCGCGAGTGCTTCAATTCCATCCCCAAGCAGCTGGCCAAGGAGAACAAGAAATTCCAATACAGCAAGGTTAAGCCCGGCGGACGAGGTGAAACCTATCTTGGCTCTCTTCAGTGGCTGGAAGATGCCGGCATTATCTGCCGCTGCTACAATACCGATATCACCGGTCTCCCGATGGAAGGCAATGCCAAAGACAATGTGTTCAAGGTTTACACGGCAGATATCGGTTTGCTCATCGAGATGCTGGGCCCTGGGACCAGGGCGGATATCCTGCAAGGCAACCTGGGAGGATTCAAAGGCGCCATCTTCGAGAATCTGATGGCAGACACTCTTCACAAGAAGCAGCAAAGCCTGTACTACTTCCTGAAGGACTCTGGCCTTGAGCTGGACTTCCTCGTCCGAATGAAAGGCGAATGTGTGCCACTTGAAGTGAAAGCCAAAACGGCCCAGGCCAAGAGCGTCCAGACTGTCTTGAAGCATGCAGACAAATACCATGTGAAACACATCATCAAATTCGGCGACTACAATGTCGGCCGGGAAGGACAGCTGCTCACACTCCCCAACTACATGCAGTTCCTCCTGGACCTGGAGCCAGAAAAAATCGTCCTCGAACCAATCGACGTGGACGCCGTCAACGCCCTAGCAAAGAAAATCCTTGGCTAATTTGAGAACCCTCCTCCTGCTCTGAAACTATGATGGAACAAAATGAAAGATGTAAGTGTTTACTTTGTAAGCGTGCATTCTTACGATATTGACCCCCCCTCGAAGAGGGCAGGGCTTTCAAAGAGCAGTCTCTGTTTGCTTGCAAACAGGCAGCAGCATAATTGCAAAGATATTACTTTTTCTTTCTCATCGACTCTCCTTGGTTATGAGTAGCTTTCCATAAGACAGGGACTTCGTATCGTATGGAAAACCGTTCAGGCTTCCTGACTATGGAAAAGGAGGGACGGTTATGATGAAGAAATCCTGCAGGAACGCATTGAAAGAGGCGCTGGATATCTATGAGTCCGCCGCTCTATAATATCGGTTGGCGGCCGATAAGATGATGGAGAATATTGACCAGTTCTGGGAAGATGATGACGGGGAGAGGATGCGCAAGGCTAGTAATGCGTACGATGACAGCATCCTCACCCTTGCAGATGCAATACGCTTCGCCCTGGTCACTCCGGATGAATACGATGTCTCCCTCCGGGCACGCACCGAGCGCGTCAACGCCTGGTGCCGGCAGCTGGGCAAACGCAATGTCTGCCTGGTCTCCATCCACACCAATGCTGCCGGCAATGGCAAGCAGTGGATGAACGTCCGCGGCTGGACCTGCTACACAAGTAAAGGGCAGACGGCCGGTGACCAGCTTGCCGATTGCCTGTACCAGGCCGCTGCGCTCTGGCTCCCCGGCCACAAGCTCTGGAAAGGCAACTCCGACGACTGCCTCTTCCTGGAATCCGACGAAGGCCGCCGGGCAATCGTCGCCCTGCACGTTGAGGGGATTGTCAATTATATGCTGAAGAGGTAGACTCTCCCCCACCATCAATCCGTCACTTCCATCAGTTCCTGCAATTGATGGAAGTTTCTTATTCCTTGTTGACTTCAGTCTGGTCTTGTTCAGCATTGGGGACTTTGCCTGAATGCTCAACTCCTTCTCCTAGCCATTTCCCAGTAATAACCCAAAGTTCGTAGAACAATAGCCATTCTGATGCCCATGGGACAATTTTGCGCGCTAAGAACATAGAGTCATCCCATTCTCCAAAAGGACCGTAATGGAGGCAAATCTGCTGCTTCTCCGTACTGAAAACATGTGGTAAGAACCTCTCGCCTTCAGAACGTTTTAGCACTGGAGGGTCAATCACATAAACATTAGGCCTCTGACCGATTGTATAGTTAATACGAATCCTATATTTGGCGCTATTGGGAGACGGGATGATATCTGTCTCCCATACCAGGTGCCGAAGAGACCGTGACTTCACTTCGCCATCTTGATAATCCTTGCCCAGAATCTGTAGCTGAGCGTTAATTGGAATGGGGGTTCTTTTATTCTTCCTTACCATAGAAACTATGGGCGGCTACTTTTGTTCCTCCTGCGGTTCCAAGCGTTGCTGCACCTGCTGCAGCTGTCAGTTTTCCTGCTTTTCTCTGCGCAAGGATTTGATCGCCGTATGCTTTGAACGATGCTTTCGACACCTTCTCTCCAAACAGTTCTTCAAACAAGGCCTGAAGCTTATCCAATCCCTGTCCGGCCGAAGCCATCAACTTATCTACATCAGCCTGCAGCTTGTAGACCCACTTATAGAAATACTCCTCCTTCTTATTCTCCGGCTTCCACCTATCGGCGAAGTTCTCCGAAGGGTTGACAGGATTTCTTACGACACGGTGCCCTGGCGTCCCTTCAATGTAGGACGTCATGTTATGTGCGATGTGATGAAGCGCGCTGAACAAATCTGTAGCGTCGTCGTACGTCCGGGCGGCCAGAGTTGTGATGATAATCGAGATGGGCTTGTCATCCTCGTTACCGTCAAACATAATATCACGGTGACGTTTCATTAACTGGGCCACGCGCTGCAGAGGAGCCTTATTCTCATAGTATTTGGGTACGGGTGCGATTGCCTCTTTAAGATTGATTGTCCGCTGCAAATTTGTCGGACGGTAAGCTATGTTATAGAACCACTTAGCAAGTCCGAACGGATTACTCTTCTGCCACTTATCGGAATCTGTTTCCGTCATATAGTCCGCCCTGGTGTTCTCTGTAATACGAATGGCCGTCGTATCAGAGACCTCCAAATCAGAAGAAGCAAGCATCCTCTCCAGTGCAGTTGTATAGCCTTCGTTCACAATACAAGGAAGGACGTCCATGTGATACTTGCCATCAGCATAAATAAGCGTCCAGCAGCGCTTACCCTCTTTGTCCAACATCTTGCGGTACCGGTCCGACTCTTTCAACCTGTCTCCGACTGCATTTTTTGTAGTATGCTGTGTCCAATTAGATGGCTTCTTGGTCAGTTCACAAACAAGGTCAATATCCAAATCGGCATCCTCAGATACAGGTCTTACAGCAGTGCCGAACAGGAACGAGCCCTGTGGCCGGATTTGAGGTGAATAAACACTCAGCGGACTAGGATAATCCGCCAAATAACTCCCTACTGCCTTGTAACTGTTTGTAATCTGATCATACTCTGTCTTCGTCACGTCGAGCGCTTTGCCAATTTCATTAAGCAGGACGGAAATCTGGTTTTTCTGGTCTTCTGTCATATCTAATTATGTTTGATTGTTATCGTTTCTGTATCATCTGAATCAACGGCGTTGTTCTTATCGTATAATACCAATTGTTTGTCAGCCTTTGGCATCCATACCCGGCCCAATTCCACAGCACAAGCCGCCGGCATAGCCATGAATACTTTTATTGATTGCTCCTGAGAAGAAGCATTGATATCTTCCAGGACCTTTCGGGTTATCGTCCGGAATTCATCGAGCTGATCCGCGGACCTCAACATATCGTTGCCGGGGCTCTTTGCCGTTACCTCCCAAATACTTGCTTCTCTGCCAAAACGCTTTCTGACTCGCCTGGAAATAGCTTTTGCACTCAGCGAGAAAACTAGCACAGGCATCTTGGTCTTGTCTTTTGGCCGGATTATTTTCATAGGATTAGGCACTTCGAGACTCTGCCATTTCCATGTATCCGGTTCGCGGTGCTTCTGATATACTTTTACTTTGTGGAGATCGCTTAGTTTGGTCCCCAACTTCACCAGCAGCGGTTGAGGTGCAATGGCAAATACAGACACACAATCTATATCTACCTTACCGATAAGCGGTTTCAGGGATTCGTTATACTTCTGTTCAAGTTGCGCAACCTCTGCCAGCCAAAACAATTCTTGCGAATCATGCAAGCCTGAGTTCTGGCATGAAATAGTAACTATGTCTTCAGTGGGATAGTTATTTGGGAGCATAGCTTGGGCGAGCTCTCTCCTTGGAATGGACACTGCATCTTTCCCGATATTCGTTCCATAAACGACGGGAATGCTGACTTTGGCAGCATCTATTTCTGTAACCATGCGGATCCTATCCTCATGCTTTTTCTTCATTACACGCAACCTCTCAACGGGATGTTCAGCTAACCCTTCGTGGTCAATAAGCCTGTGATGTTCGTTACACAGCAACATCAAATTGTCGATATCATCAACGAGCTTAGCAGATTGAGTCACATCTCCTCTTGGACCGTCTGGTGATGCCGCCACAATATGAGCCACAAATGCACTATTAATCTCCGTAGAGGTTAAGTCATCCTTGTACAATAACTTATTGCAGCCGTCGTATTCACAACGGCCGGAGGCCTTCGCCCATAGTTTCGCTATTGTATGTGCGGATGCATTCCCCGTTCTCTTTTTTGTCATATATCTTCCTGATTATACCCTCGTGACAATACGCAGGTTTATGGATTCTTCGTGTTGTTTATCAAAGGTTTTGCCATCGCCTAAAATGCAATGTTTACCTGCCATAATGTCAGTCCTCAATAAGCATAAAAAAAGTACCGTCATCGGATCCATATCCTTTGACGATACAAAGAAAATCATATGGTGTGCAGCGTTGCTGCCTACCAAAAATAATTAATGCCCGGCCTCCTCCAAGTCCCCGATACTCCACGCGGTTACAAAGAGATACATGGCCACTACCACCTTGGTCCCGGCAATCAGCTCCTGTTCAGTAGCCGCGGGAGCTGCGTGAGACTCCAGGTTCCGCCACTTCTTGAGATTAGTCAAGTATCCGTAGAACGTCTGATAAGCAGGGTCAGTGTCATACTTGAGCTCTCTCAGGCAATCGAAGGCAAAAATCGCGTTGGAGAGAGTTGGAACTGTGTCCTCAGATGCGTGCGGATTAGTCGGCACGTCTGTCTGGTGAATCAAGTAGTAGAGCTTCTTCAAGAAGTTCTCATACTTCGTCAGCAGCTGATTGAAAATCGTCCTTCTGTCGATAGCCGTAAGGTTCGGATTGCAAAAGACGTGATTGAGACCATCCTTCAGGATATCATCCGCGCCATCATAGAGCGCCGTGCTGGGAGTACGGAGGATATAAAGCAGAGATGATGCGACTTCCTCTATTGGACGCATACTCCTTCTGAAAGGTTCAAACATTGGAGCCATTTCTGCCGACATGGCAGCGATTAGCGCTTCTTCGTCGTACTCCAGCCGGGATGCTGCGTATGCCCTTTCGGCAATGGCATCCACAAACCGGCGGATAAGCGCCACGGAGAAAGACTGATTCTTCTGGAGAATCTCCATGAAGTTGTAATACTTGTCAATCTGCTCGGCGATCTTCTCGTCAAACTTCTCACGTACCAGATTGATGAGATTGTCGTAGGTATTGTTCGCCCGGAACGCTTCGTTAACCTCCGGATCAACCAACACAGACTCCCATATCTGCTTCAGGATCTTGTCATTCTCATCGAGGATTCCAGCATACGGCTCATTGGCAACGTGGAGAATCTCCTTGATGGTCTTCTCCTCGTCCGGCTTCTTCTTGCCCGGTTCCCCTATACGGCTGGCCGACAACTCTTTCTCCTCATCTTCCAGCTCAAGCTGGCCCTCAAAGGACAGTTGGATGCGGAGTTTATCCAAATCGATATGCTCCAGGATATCCACCGGCAGCGTCTCCTTAGTGTACGGAAGATACTTGTAGAGGACCTTCAGAAACACGTAATACTTCTCCAGATCTGGGTCTACAAATGTCATCACCTGCGCGATGAATCCGTACTGGCGGATATACCGGTTCACCAACTTGCGGAAGCGGTCTTTTTCAGCATCCTCCATCGGCTCCACGCGGTCCGACACAATGCGCTTCATAATAGACGGGACGCCTATTGCGGTGGATGCCGACTGGAGACGCTTAACAACTTCGTTCACCTGTTCCTCCGAGAATACCTTATACTCATCTATGTCCGACTTGATGGGGTACATTCTTGTCTGATCCACAAGACCGCTCAAGACAGTCTTGGTATAGTAATCCTGAAACGACTTCTGCACGACGTCGGAATCATTCCGGAAATCCACCACCAGAGTATCGTCCTTGCCCGGGCAGCAGCGGTTGAGGCGGCTAAGCGTCTGAATGCACTGAATACCGCCTAGAACCTTGTCCACATACATCGTATGCAGCAACTTCTGGTCGAATCCCGTCTGGAACTTTTCGGCCACAATCAGAATCTTGTACTCAGGCTCCTCGAACTTCAGGCGGATATCATCATCCTTCACGCCTCCATCGTTCATATTCGCCTCGGTACACTTCCTTCCGTGACTGTCCTCAACCTCCCCGGAGAAGGCGACCAGCGTCTTGATGGCGCCACCGTACTGACCATTGATGATGGTGTCGATAATCCGCTTATAGTCAGCCGCTGCCCTTCTGGAATCAGTTACCACCATAGCCTTCGCTTGCCCACCGATTTTATTGATGGTATGGCTCATAAAATGGTCCACAATCATCGATGCTTTGCGGAACATGATGTACTGATTCTTGTTCAGGCTGTCGTAGATAACTTTCAACGACTTCTTCTCCTCGAACAGTTTCTTCAGATCTTCATCCGGATCTTCCTCCACCAGCTCGAACATAGTCTTGTAGCTGATATAATTCTCCAGCACGTCCAGAATAAAGCCTTCCTCTATCGCCTGCTTCATTGAATACAGGTCGTGAGCTTCATGCTGATTCTTCCCATACAGGGCGAAGGTCGTATCCTTCGGAGTAGCGGTGAAGGCATAATAGCTGATGTGATGCATCATCTTACGCATCACCTGCTGATAAGCCATAAGGGCATCAAGCTGATTATCGTAATCCTCTGGATGGAAGTCATCAATCTGCCGGAGGTCATCATCTGTCGACAGGGCGCTGATGATATCCTTTGCACTCTCCTTCCCCAGCGCCGTATGCGCCTCGTCAATAATAACCGCGAAATGCCGGTTGTCCTGTTTCTTTATATTCGGCAGGGCATACGCGAACTTCTGCACCGTACTGATGATGATGCGGTATCCATCGTTGATGGCCTTGGCCAGATTCACCGATCCGCGACGCACATCCTTAACCGTCCCCGGTTGCATTTCGAAAGCAACAACTTCGTCGGCCATATTGCGGTTGAGGACAATTCGATCCGTCACCATAATGATGCTGTCGAACATCGGCGTATTGTCGTCATTGGTCACGTTCGAGAGTTCATGGGCCAACCAGGCCATAGACATGGTCTTGCCACTACCGGCGCTGTGTTGCACCAGGTAATTGTGTCCCGGACCCTCTTTTCTGGAAAGGCCTCTCAGAAGACGAACGGCACGAAGCTGGTGGAATCTCGGGAAGATGACCGAATAGTTTCCCTTGCGGTCTTTCACGCGCTTGATAAAGTGCTGCAGGATATCCAGCAGGCTGTCGGCCTGAAGGATCTGGTCCCACATATAGTGCGTCGGATAGTCGGCGTCTCCCTCAACAGGCGGATTTGTGGTGCCGATATTGAAAGGCAGGAAGCTGGTATCCGTACCAGCAAGCTTGGTGGTCATGAATACCAAATTGTTGTCCATCACAAAATGCACCAGGCAGGCTTTCAGCATCCTATTGTTGGCATTGCGCTGTGTCTGGTACTGGATGATGCCGTCTTCATAGCACTGCCCCGTTCCCTCATTCTTCAACTCACAGGTAATGATAGGGATACCGTTGATAAGAATGCAGAGATCCAACTCATTGTCCTTGTCGGCCGCGTCGGTAGAATATTTCATCTGACGGACTACCGAGAAACGGTTTTCCTGGTACAATTTGTAGGCAGATGACTGCTCCCCTCCAATCTGCGGCTGGAATTCCACAAGTTTCACTTTGGCTCCGACAACCATAAGACCCTTGTGAAGCATATCCCAGATGCTGGTACCACGGTTGATGCCCCTTTTGTAGGTCTCAATAACGGTGTCGATCTCCCTTCCTGGCACATTGCGGGAGAGTTTTGCCCATACTTCCGGCTGGGCCTTCACGAAGCGCTCCAGCATCTCTCGGTCGCAAAGATCTGCAATCTCGAAATTGCCGGACTGACGCTGGTTATAGAGGTCAGAGTGAGCGAGCACGTCGGCGATGTGCTCTTCGAAGCTGGTTTCGTCTAAATTCATCATACGCGAATGAGAATAATCAATTACAGTGCGAAGATAGGTCCTTGGTGTGCAGTGTTCTTGCCCACCTCAACATACTTTTCGTTTTCCGGTTACAACTTCCGTGATGAGGGACTGTTTATACTCCTTCAAAAGGTCGATTTGTTTTTTAGACATAGCAATCTTATTTTCTATCCACGATGTATTGTCCTTGATATATGAGACAATTCTTTGTTGTTCTTCTAAAGGAGGGATAGACACCACCATATCCTTAAAGTCTCCAATAATAAGTTGGTTAACAGTAGTTGTCGAAAATAGGGCTTTATACATCTTGACTGCTGTAGAGACCATATAATACGCATACTCCGTATTCTCGCAACTTCGATACCGGAGCATAAATGCTCCAAATGTAGCTTTAATTGGCGAATCGATATAAACACTTTTACCCACCAAAGAGAGACTACCATTCCTAGAACAAATAATAACATCCCCCTGCTCAACAAGTAACCGATTATCGTACTTCTTGACATAAACATTATCGTCAAAGGAAAGCTTGTTATTCTGGATATTTGAAGAGCGAAGTACAAGGATTCCCTCTTCTTCAGAGCAAATATCAGATGGCGTATATGTTAATCCATTCTTCGATTCACCCGTAAAACGTAATCTTTTAACAGTCCATGATTTTGGAGTAGCTCCTATCCAGAATACGCCGGATTCTTTCATTTCACTATCGGGGTTAATCCCCTTAGTAATGGCTTTTGCAATTATGGATTGACGAGCCTCTTCCAATAATGATACCCTCTTCTCTTCCTTCGCAATCAAGTCATCAATCTTCTTACATTCTGTGTCTAGATAATCCGCAATAGATTTCTGTTCAGACGGAGATGGGAAAAGAACCCTTATCGCTCTTAAGTCGGTTTTATTAAACTTAGCTAGTGTTGTCGATTGTGCTAAATCAACTAAAGTTTTGTTTCCAGGGAAACTCAAGAAATAGTAAAAGTAGAATCTATCTGAGTACTTCGTTTTAAACATGATTGAATTCGGTGCGAGACTCATTCGTTCATACAAGTTCTGGGGAACCATATAAACGCTTCCGACTGATCCCACATTCGGTAAAATAACTTCTCCACCAAATAAATTAGAATTTGACAAGAAAGTATAGCTTTCTTTTGATATGTATACCCTACCCTCATTGATATCTGGGTTTGCAAGATCGGTTGTACGCACAAGCATTGCATAATCAGGCTCGGAGAGGTATTGAACATTCTCACGTAAATCTGCAAAGCTCCCGCTAGCAACAAAATCAGTAATGATCCTACAGATATGGTTAAATTTTCGAAATTCCCAATGAGAAGGGATATCACCTATCCATTCAATCCCCGAACTTTTATATGAATCATATTGTGCCATATCCATTAACTTTATAGGAGTTGAGCGCCATTATTTATATCTTGCTCTAGAGATTTCAACTCTGAAAGTATTTCTTCGCAACTCCTTAAAGGCTCATATTTGTAGAATAAATTTGTGAATGGAAATTCACAACCAACTTTATCCTTGGTGCGGTCCATCCAGGCATCAGGGACAAACGGCAGAACCTCTTCCGCGAAGTACTCATCAATGCCTTTTTTGAATGGAATGATTTCAGTGTCCGTCAGATCCGTATCCGCTTCAAAACCACTTTCCGACTTGTAAGGGTTGGAAAGAATCTCCGGAGCATCTTCGTCACGTTCTCCGTACGCAGCACGGAGACGCTTTATCTCTGTGGTGCTAACCTTCACTTTCTTCTCCTTGAGGAACTTGAAGAAATCAGCATCAGTCCGTTTTTCATCAATGCCTTCTATCGCAGCTACCGACTTGAGAATTTGATTCTTTGTCGCATCTGCATTGAAATTCTCGTCGGCAAGCAGCATCTCATACTTTTCGCTGATGTTGCTGAACGACAGGCGTTTCGGTCGCAGGACGGTCACCTTTGTATAGAGGAAGTCCTCGTAATCAAGGAGTTTGGCTATCTCGCGATGCGGGAATGTGCCATCATCCAGATAGTCGATGGGAATAGAGAAATTGTCATACGTCTTGTATGCCAGCATTATTGCCTGTGCCCCTATTTTACTGATCTCGTACCTCTTTTTACCAAGACTTCTCTGGAGAGGAGTTATAAAATAGTCACACGTCGCATCGATGAATAGCACTTTATGGTAGCGGTCTGCCGGACGTTTATTGTCCAGAATCCAGAGATAGGAGCCGATATCCGTCCCATAGAACAAGTTCTTGGGCAAGGCAACGATGGCATCAAGGAGATTCTTATCGAGAAGACTCTGGCGGATGTTGCTCCATCCCCCACCGGCATCACCATTGAACAGGGGTGAACCATTGAGAACAATACCGATGCGGGAGCCCTGCCTGTCATCCATCTTGCTGATCATGTGCATCAAGAAGAGAAGTGAACCGTCATTCTTCGACGGAAGACCTACCTCAAATCTCCGTCCGGGTGCATTGTCTTCCTCCACCTTCTTTTTCACATTATCATCCTTCCCCCAATCTACTCCGAAGGGCGGATTAGCCAGCATGAAGTTGAAATGCTGGTTCTCGAACTTATCGTCTGCAAGCGTGTCGCCTTGGCGTATCTGCTTGTCTTCGTGCTGCAAGTCGCCCTTGATAAGGAGGTCGGACTTGCATATGGCATAGGTCTTCTCGTTAAGTTCCTGGCCGTACAGGTAAATCTTGATATTGTCACGGCCGGAGATTTCCTGCACCATCTCTTTGGCCACGGTAAGCATGCCTCCTGTGCCGCAGCACGGGTCGTATATGGAGAACATCTGACCCAATTGCTGCAACTTCTGCTCCTGACCGTAGAGTGTCAGGCTTGCTAAAAGCCGTACAATCTCTCGTGGAGTGTAATACTGACCAGCCTTGGAATTGGTGGACTCCTTTGACCAGCGGATCACAATCTCGAATACGGTACCCATTTGGGCATTGCTAACCTTCTTCGGGTCAAGGTCCGCCTGCTGGACAAAGGTCTGCACTACAGAATATAGCTTGTTGCTCTTCTCCAAGCGCCGGTAAATCTGCGTCAGGTCTGGGGCTTCGCCATCCTGGTGCACAAAGTTAGACAGGATATCCTTCACATTATCAGTGAACCCTTCAAGGTAGGTCTTAAAGTTCGACGATATGCCCGCCGGATTCGCCAAAAGCTTCTTCAGAGATAATCCTGACGTATTGAAGAACGTCAGGTTATGCCGCCGCAGAAGACTCTTCAGCTTCATTTCTCGCTTGTTCTTCTGCCGCTCCGGATCCGAGTCCACAATAGCCTCCAGCTCCATAATAATTTCATCCCGGTGCTCATCCAGAACACAGTCCAGACGCCTCAACAATGTAAACGGCAAAATGACGTCCTCCACTTCCGAGTCGTCATAAAAATTCCTGATAATCTCCTTGATGTTCCAGATAACCCTGGCAAGTTCCTGTTCAGTCATATAATATCTAAATCAAAATGAGTCTATTTTTTAGATGGCCAAGCGTATCCAACCGACCATTAATGTAGTAAATGTACTCGGAACTATGTGCCTCTCCATTGATTATATCAGCGCATGCCGAAGAGAAAAGCGATTTTAACTTGTCTACTAAATAATCGATTCTCTTCTGTGGCATATCGGAACGATCCCTAAGTCCTTCCGAAAAAGAATAATCCAAATTTAAGTTCTGCGTCGTAATTGAGGAACCGTCGCTCCTAAATACCTTGAGCAAGTGGTCCGCCGAGACAATGTAATAATTGGACAAAATTCTCCTATTATGCGTTTCACCATACTGAAGGTTTTTTTGACGAAACAGAAAAGAGTTCTATTTCCACAGGGTAAGGCCTCTTAAGGGCATTCATCTTATAGGCCTCCAATTCTTTCGCAACGGAATCTATATCGAAATTAAGATCCGTACTGCTATTGGCATCAAAAATGACAAGTACATGAAAATCACAGTTGACGTTATCTGGGAGCGCATTTGACAATATCTGCTTAATGTTATTTACCCCATCACGATAGCTGCTTCTTAATTTGCCTTCGTATCCGAAAAGGTATCTGTCAACAATGATAAGCGCATTCGCCGGTACTCTTTCTTTATCCGCAAACAGTTCTGACCATGTATGGGTATTCTCTCCTTTATTGAGGCTGAAATGGCACCCCTTTTCCGACACTGCACAATACGACAAATTCTTAGTTGATTGGCAAACAACACCATACTGACTTTGAATGGCATCTGCTTTAGTCTGATCAATATCAAGCAAGAAAGCATCGTGAGGGTGATTCAATGCATTTTGGGGATTCGCATCAAAATCCACATTATAATCGACGGGCGCCTCTTTCAACGAAATCTCATAGCTTTGCGAAAAAGTGAACAGCGGGTCTTCGCAACTCCAATCGTGACAAATGTCTTTATCTAAATAAATGACATTCTGTTTGGTGAGTAGGATAAACCAGCTACTCTGCTCTTTAGAGGGCAGAGACATTTCATCGATACAGAGCTTTTCGAGTGATGAGGCAGATATGAAGACCTTGAACATCACTTGTTGTCTTTAGAGTTCTTCAGCACAGTCATATGCAGGCGGCCGGCCTCGTTAATAAAGCCATCCCCAAACTTTTCCTTAAATAATCCAGAGGTCGTATAGCCCATATCATATGGAATACCATCTGCCGGGAAATAATACACCTTGAAAGGATTCTTTTTTAGGTCCTCTTCGGTCTTAAAATTGTCGCCAACAATGACCTGGGTCTTCCTAATGAGATACTCTGAGTGGGTTTCAATAATGAATTTAAAACCGTATTCCTGATTAAGGTTATAAAACAAATCAGCTAGCTTGCTCTGAAGCATTGGATGAAGGTTCTGCTCAGGCTCCTCAACGATAATCGTAGTACCGTTTCTGGAGTTTCGCAGACCCAGACGAAGTTCGGACATCTTTGTTGCCAAACGAAACAGAAGAATCATCAACTGAATCGACCCCATCCCTTTATCGGCAAGGTTAACTTTCTCTCCATCCTTGCTGACAATCTTTACAATATGAGCTTCACCACCAACGGAATTAATTTCATAATCCACTCCAATGTTAAATTCCTGCATCCATTTCGTGATGAATCCATGGATTTTGTTAGTCTTGCCTACTCTTTGGTTAGCAAACTCATGAATGGTCTTTACAAAATAGTCATTAGTGTCTTTCGCACTATATATAACGGTTTGTGTTACTGCGTGAGCATAAATGTACTCCACCTCAGAATCAGAAACATCGTAGAACCTCATCAAAGGCCACCTAAAAGATCCATGGCAAAGAAACTCCTTATGCGAGTTTATAAAAGATAGAGCCTCTTCGTCCAAGCCCTCGACCGGTTTCAACTCTCTTTTACGGGCTCTTGCTCTTTTCTGCATTTCTTCCGGATAAGCAATGGTTTCAATTTTCGACGTGAAACGATCCATCAAGATTCCTATAAGTGGACCGCCAATCATCCCTGTCTGACCAGTTATAGGAACATTCATTATAACATCGTTAGAGAAACTCTTGAAATAGTCTTTTGATTTAAACTCTTTCTCTCCATAGATGCGGAATCCAAACTCTTCGCCATCAGGAATATACATGGTTGACGGCTCATGATGGAAGACAGCGTGGATATTGTCTTTCAGAAAATCAAAAGTCAACTCAACATTATAAAGAAGCATCAGTATCGTCATTTTTGTTATACGACCGCTAATTGCTTCCTCATCCTTTTTATCCCCTGTCACCTCTACTTCTATTTTATAATCATCAAGGGTTATTGTAAATGATATGCAATTTTCATCAGCCTTATTATACAAGGCCCTTTTAAATGTGCCGATATGAGCGAAGTAACTTCTGTTGAAGAAGAATTGATGCTCTAAGATTGCTTTCTCATCTTTATTACGATCAATCTCAAAATACCGAGAATTCAAGAAATCCAGGAGAGCAAGAATAGCCTTGACCACTGTAGACTTGCCGGCATTATTTTCTCCAACGAAAATTGAAATAGGACTAAGATCAATCTGAGGGAACGACTGAAATTTTCTGAAATTGTTGAAACCAATCTGTCTCATTGTTTATTGTGTTGTTTATTTGTTACCTGTTTAATGTTGCAAAGGTATTACCGTGGTGTGCAATCATCCCGCCCACCAGAATAAAGAGAGTTTGCGTCCGCAATTTTCTGTTTGATACGGTCTCTGTACCAGGAGGGAGAAATCACCTCCAGGTCATTGCCAAATGAAAGAAGAAGAGCATCCAGTTCCCTATTCGGGATAACCCTGATGGTAAAAATACGCTCGGCGGCGTCCACAAGCTGCTGACTGCTGTGAATTGGCTTTGATTCAATGTATGGATAGCGGTTTTCACTGGAGCGAAGTGTAATAACCGAGGGCTCAAAATCCTTCACTGTTACCCCCACCACATCGTCGAAAAACGTACTGAAATCGCGAAAAGTATTTGGTATATACGCATTGGGGACATGCTCATAATCAGCGCGTATTCTATCCAATGGCACATTGCTGATCTTCTTTTCAGTCTCATTGTATCCGAAGAGGAACCACCGGTTGTTATACTCCTTGAGAAGGTAGGGATGTATCACCCACTCTTTCTCAGGCTTTCCATAAGGCATATACGTAATCCTGATGGGCTGCTGTTTAATGATACAGTCACAAATGTCCGCCATCATTTCTTCACCGGTACTCTCCACGTGCTCATACTCCACATAAGTCTGCCCGCCGGAAACAATTCCATACTTCTCTTCAAGTTTGGCACCCAGATTGGCAATCCCATCATATTCCGGGAGTCCCTTGAAGCGGGAAAGCAACTGCATGGCACATTTCAGCTGACCAACCTCGGAGTCGCTTAGTTCATTCTTATAAATGGAGAAATCACGCCTGCTATAGTAATAGTAATACCCTTTGCTCCCAAGCTGGCACAAAATATCAACATCGTGCTGACTCGCCAGATTCTTAAGGTATGCTATATCACCGCGAAAAGTCCTCAGACTAATCTCAGCGGCCTCATATCTGGGATCCTGCTCGGCAACGGCATCACAACAATACTCCCGGAGTTTTTTTTCAGTATTATCCTCCGACTGTCTCTGTAAATACCGGTCAAGCACCTCGTATCTGATAGATGCGTGTTTACTGGTTGCCATAAACTGCTAATCTCTTGCTTTCCAAGTACAAAGATAACAAAAGATAAGCAACCATAAATAAGGTGTGCATATTTTTTTCACACACCGCCTTCCAGCACTTCCACTCTCCTTTCATTTCGCTCGCTAAGTAAATGTTAAAAAATAACCTGCTTCATTTTGGGGGCTCTCTTATGCGGCCATTTGCGGCCATGACACACTGTTGAGAACGGTTGTAAAGCCGCCCTAATAACAGCCTCCGAAAAAGTGACAATAATTTAGATTAAACCATTGATTATCAATGATATAGTATAGGAAAACTGGAGAAATTTTCGTAAATTTAAGGGTAATTGCAATGCTCTTAAAATGATAACGA
>OJKP01001052.1_pt1 | contig 17082 bp, 13 predicted proteins | sample 1596521 | NCBI WGS metagenome assembly OJKP01 (sample SAMEA4350130, study PRJEB24818) | metagenome | biome: human; feature: gut; material: faeces | place: Denmark | collected 2013-09
TTCGAGTTTGCCGCCGCAGTGTGCGCAGTAATAAACTCTATCAGACTGATCATGGGTTACTCTGGCTGTTTTTCTGCGCCGCTGAATCGCCTCATTTGCTTTATCGAACTCTTCTTGAGTGACGATATCTTTAACGCTGTCAATTATGTTGACTTCCATGCGTACCGAAGCAATAAGAAAACCTATCGTGAGATGCGGCATCTCAGTGATGAGATATGTGCTGAACACGGGCTGTCAGTTATTCCTCCCTCTCAGGGAAAAGGCATGGACTACAAGGAATACACCGAAGCCAAACGCGGTACAAGTTGGAAGCAAAAACTCAAGCAGACCATTGATCGCTGTGTGATCACAGCAAAGGACTACGATGAGTTTTTGAAGCTGATGCAGGACGCCGGATATGAAATCAAAACCGGCAAATACATCTCCTTCCGTGCCGAAGGGCAAGAGCGTTTCACCCGTGCAAAAACCATCGGAGATAACTACACCGAGGACCGGATCAAGGAACGCATTCAAGGACGCAATGCCCGCAGACGGCAGATGCAGAACGGTAGGAAGAACATCTCTCTCATCAGCGATATTCAAAACAGAATTAAGCAGATCGACAGCAAGGGCTTTGAGCATTCTATGAAGATTAAGATCCTCAAAGAAGCCGCCAGAACGCTAAACTACCTCACTGAGAACGAGCTGCTTCAATATGCCGATCTTGAAAAGAAAGTCGAAGACATTCATAGTTCTTATGAGCGTACCGGCGCTGACTTGAAAGTCGTTGAAGCGCAGCTCCGAAAGGTGCAGCCGCTTATCAAGAATATCTCAACCTATCAAAAGCTCAAGCCGGTCTATGATGCCTACTCAAAGACGAAGAACAAGCAGAGTTTTCGAGCTGCGCACGAGGCAGAGCTTGTCGTTTTTGAAGCAGCAAAGAGTACATTGCTTGCTATGCAAGATGGTGAAAAACTTCCAAGTATGAAGTCTCTGCAAGCCGAGCAGCAACGCCTTTTGGAAGAGCAGCAGCGTCTCTACGACGAACGAGCAAGGCTCAAAAAAGAGGCTAAAGTGATTGATACCATGAAGGCAAATGTCGATGATTTCCTCAGTCCAACGCTTTCACAGGAGCATGAAAAAGCCAAAAGTAGCGAGTTGGAATAACCACCAAAGCCTGAGCCGTATGAATAAATCGGCTCAGGCTTTCTTCTTCGTAATGCGCTCCATGAACTTGAAATATATTTTGAATTTTTGGAGTATCGTATTGAAAATTTGAAGCGTTTGGTGTATAATATAATGAGTCTCACTATAAGCGTTTGAGAGAGGTGCTTTTATGAAGATAAGCTATAAGAAATTATGGGTCATGCTCATTGAAAGAGAGATCCCAAAATCAACTTTACGCAAGGATATAGAGCTGTCTCCTGGCACGATGAGTAAGCTCAATAAGAACGAGGATGTAGCTCTCTCTGTTCTGCTGCGCATTTGCGACTATTTGAATTGTGACATTGGAGATATATGTGAAGCTGTGCGAACGGGCAAGAAGTAGGTCCGAGTTTTTGTGCAGCTATTTTGTTATAGGTAGAGAAAAATACCTCAGCGAAAGGAGCATATATGGATGTCCTTGAGAATGCTGTGACTGAGAAAAATGCCCTCGTTGAAGCGGAGGCGTTTCCCACAGATGATCGAGTCACCTACAAAGACAGCACCTATGAAATTGTTTCTAAGGTTGCATATTTGATTGGTGTTCCGAAACGAATTTTTGATAATGAGCATGAAGCACCCAAAATAGAGATATACGAAAAACTTGATGCAGACAAAACGGCACGGATAATCCGTCATTTGTGTATCATAAGGACAGCGATTGAAAGAAACTTCAAGCATATCAACGAGCGCATGAAGTTTAGTTATCTCTCAATCAGCAGTATGCCGGAATATGTGCCGCAGGATAGCCTTCAACAACTAAATGCGGATGGCATTAGTTTTATAAAGAAGTCCAGCACGAAGCTAAGTCAGCATATCGTTGAGATAAACAAGCTGATTTCTGATCGGATCAATAATTGCAAGAAGCTATTTCCTCTTTGGCTGAATTGGCTGTATGTAAAAAACCTCTTTCTCATGCCAGATGGCTTGAAAGAGGAAGGGACAAAAGCAGCAGCAGATATTTATTACGCTCACTTGCTCTTTTATCCTTACCAGATGTATATAAACTGGGAACCGGAGGATGTCGGCAATCTGCTCTATAACGATAAAAAATTCGTGACGCTGCTTTATCAAATGAACGGTGACTACTTTACAGAGTACAGTAAAGTTTCTGATGCTGGAAGTTACATTAAAGGAAGCATCTACGAGTTTATTGGTAGCAGCGAAAAGGTTGTCGTAGTGGTAGATTGTGAAAACTCTGATCCGTACAAGCTCTGCGCTACGCTCAAGAATCTTGACTATCAGTACACACAGAAGATAGCATCCATCATCCTGTTTGATGATGTGCATAGTGCATCTGCTTGGCGTATTCTGGATAGTTTTACCCACATCCCGGTCGAACACATGATGACCGAACGGGTAAAGCAGAACAAGTCTCTGGTCGATGTGATGCTGATTGCCCGAACTTGTCAGGAGCATTACAAAAACAATGTGGATTCCTTTATTTTGGTGTCCAGCGACTCCGACTATTGGGGACTGATTTCTTCTTTACCGGAGGCTCGGTTCCTTGTCATGATAGAGCGCGAAAACTGCGGACCGGATTTGAAGAACGCACTTGTCAATGCCGGTATATTCTATTGCTACATTGATGACTTCTACTCCGGCAATGCAGAGGATATTAAGATCGGCGCACTGTTCAAAGAGATGTATCATTACATAGATCAGGCGGTGCGGCTGAATATCTACGAGATGTTCACAGAGGCGTTAAGAGCGACTCGAATTGAAATGAGTTCTTCGGAACAGAAACAGTTTGTGGACAAGTATTTGAAAACGATGCAAATGTCCATTGCGGATAATGGCGATGTGACATTGGAAATAAGACGAAAATGAGTCCGTTATATCGGACAGTAGCCGTGATAGAATAAAATGAGGATCGGTTGGCAACCAAAAATGATCCTCAAGTATTGGAGATGAAGATATGGCATACCAGAGCGAAGCGGCTCTTGAGCAACAATTCATAGAGCAGCTAAACAAGCAGGAATACAGCACAGTCGATATTCCTGATTATGACGCATTGGTGGAGAACTTCAAAGTTCAGTTTGAAGCCTTCAATGCACCCAAACTTGATACGCCTATCACCGATAAAGAGTGGGAGCGTATCTTTAACCTCATGCTTGGAAAGTCCGTGTTCCAGAGCGCAAAAATTCTGAGAGACAAGTTTGTCCTTGAGCGTGAGGACGGGACGAAGGTTTACCTTTCCTTCTTCGATCAGGATCACACCAAGAATATCTTCCAAGTTACACATCAGACAACGGTTGTAGGAAAGTATGTCAACCGCTATGATGTGACGATTCTTGTGAATGGCTTGCCGTTGATTCAGGTCGAGCTAAAGCGCAGAGGTATTGACATTCGAGAGGCGGTCAATCAGGTCATGCGCTATAAGAAGCACTCCTATAACGGACTATATCACTTCATTCAGCTTTTCATTGTCTCCAACGGCGTTGATACCAAATATTTTGCCAACTCCGACAGGGAATTGATGTATAGCCTCGCCTTCTTCTGGACGGATTTCAACAACATCCGTATTACCAACCTGAAGGACTTCTCAATCTCTTTTCTGGCAAGGGATCACATCATCAAGATGCTGACACGCTATACCATTCTGAACGATACGGATAAGATTCTGATGGTTATGCGCCCCTATCAGGTGTATGCCGTAGAAGCCCTTATAAGGCAGGCTACGCTCACAAATCGCAACGCCTATATCTGGCATACCACCGGTGCAGGAAAGACGCTGACATCCTTTAAGACAGCTCAAATCCTCGCAGCCAATCCGAACATCAAGAAGGTTATCTTCCTTGTTGACCGTAAGGACTTGGACTCTCAGACCACCGAAGAGTTCAACAAGTTTGAGGCTGGCTCTGTGGATGTCACAGATCGCACGGACATTCTTGTGCGGCAAATGAAGGATAAGAACCGGCAGCTCATTGTCACGACGATGCAGAAGATGGCAAATGCCGTTAAGCGTCCTCAATACGAAAAGGTAATGGACGCATACCGTGACGAAAAGGTTGTCTTCATCATTGACGAATGCCACCGCAGCCAGTTCGGAGATATGCACAAGGATATTGTTCGGCATTTCAAGAAAGCGCAGTTCTTTGGCTTTACCGGTACGCCCCGTTTTGAAGTGAACGGAAAGACGGAGGGCAAGATCACACAGACCACCGAAATGCTGTTTGGGGAATGTTTGCATAACTATCTGATCAAGGATGCTATCTTCGATAACAATGTCCTCGGTTTCCATATTGAGTACATAAAGACGATGGAAGGCGATTTTGACTGGGACGATCCGACATTGGCTGACGCGATTGATGTTGGCGAACTCTATATGTCGGATGAGAGAATGTCCCTCATTGCAAACCACATCGTCCAGAACCACAAAGCCAAAACAAGAAATGGTCAGTACACGGCTATCTTTGCTGTTTCCTCCATTGAAGCTCTTGTCAAATATTACGACATCTTCAAGAAGATCAAACATGATCTGAACATTAGCGGTATCTTCTCCTATGGGCAGAACGAAGATGCCGAGGGCAAGGACGAGCATAGCCGAGATGCCTTGGAGCGTATCATCAAGGACTATAACGAGATGTACGGCACGAATTTCTCTACCGACACCTTCTCCGCGTATCACAAGGATATTTCAGATCGTGTCAAAGGCAAGAAAACGAAGTCTCTGGACATTCTCATTGTCGTAAATATGTTCCTGACCGGCTTTGACAGCAAGCAGCTCTCTGTGCTGTATGTGGACAAGGATTTGAAGTACCATGATCTGCTGCAAGCCTATTCTCGCACGAACCGTGTCGAGAAAGAAACCAAACCGTTTGGTATCATCATCTGCTACCGCAACCTCAAGAAACGGACAGATGATGCGCTGACGCTCTTCTCCAAGAGTCAGGACACCTCCGGCATTGTCGTTCCGGGCTATCAGTATTTTGTTGAGAAGTTCAATGAAATGGTTATGAAGCTCAAGGAAGTGGCACTCTACCCTGAGTCCGTCGATACCATGCAGAGCGAAGATGACCAAAAGAAGTTTGTCATCACTTTCCGTGAGCTGACAAAATACCTCCAATCCTTGCAGACATTCATTGAGTTCAGCTTTGATCAGGATGCGCTCATCATGTCCGAGCAGGAGTATCAGGACTACAAGAGCAAGTATCTGATGCTTTACTCCCGGCAAAAAACTGATCGAGAAGTCGTATCTGTCCTGAATGATGTGGACTTCTGCATTGAGATCATGGAGAGTGACCGTATCAATGTTGCCTATATCATGAACTTGATCCGCAACATCCATTTTGATGACAAGAAGCAGAAGGACTACGACATCAAGCACATCAAGGAAGAATTGAGCAGAACGGATAATCCGCAGTTGCTTCGCAAGGTTGAAATTCTTCAAGCGTTCTTGGATCGTGTCGTTGTTGGACTTGAAAGTGCGGACGAGATTGATGCTGCATACAACGACTTTGAAAATGAAGCGAAACGAGAAGAAATCGTTGCTTTCGCAAAGACTGAGGATATTGATTCCTCCATGCTGACGGACATCATTTCTGAGTATGAGTTCTCCGGCACAATGGATGCAGGAAACATCCGTGACCGTATTGAGAAGCCCATGCCGCTGCTCAAGAAGAGGTCTTTGGTCAACCGGATCGTCGAATTTATCCGGCAGCACACTGAGAAATACCAATAAGGAGAGAGAACAATGGATAATTCTATTCAGGCTCACCAGAAAGAGCTTTGCAACAAACTATGGGCGATGGCAAATGCCCTGAGAGGTAACATGGAGGCATACGAGTTCAAGAACTATATCTTGGGCATGATCTTCTATTACTACCTCTCCGACAAGACCGAGAAGTACATGGTTAATCTTCTCAAAGACGATAATATCAGTTACGAGGCTGCTTGGAATGACGAAGAATACAAGGCTGCCATCGTAGAAGAAGCTCTGCGTGACCTCGGCTACATCATCGAACCTGAGTATTTGTTCCGCAAGATGGTCAAGATGGTTGAGAACCGTTCCTTCGACATTGAGTTCTTGCAGAAAGCAATCAACGCTCTGATGGAATCCACTATCGGCAACGATTCGCAGGAAGACTTTGACGGATTGTTCTCCGATATGCAGCTTGATTCTACGAAGCTGGGGCATACCGTTAAAGATAGAAGTGCTGTCATGGCGAAAATCATTGCTTCGCTGGACGAGATCAATTTCAGCGTGGATGACACGAAGATTGATGTGTTGGGTAATGCCTACGAGTATCTGATTGGTCAGTTCGCTGCCACAGCCGGTAAGAAAGCCGGTGAGTTCTATACGCCTTCGGGTCCTGCCGAGCTGCTGTGCCGCCTTGCTTGTCTTGGCTTGACCGATGTTAAGGACGCAGCCGATCCGACTTGCGGTTCCGGCTCTCTGCTGCTTCGTCTCAAAAACTATGCAAATGTGCGTAACTACTACGGTCAGGAATTGACCTCGACTACTTATAACCTTGCCCGAATGAACATGATCCTTCGCGGCATCCCGTATCGCAACTTCAATATCTACAATGGCGATACGCTTGAGCATGACTACTTCGGAGACATGAAGTTCCGTGTTCAGGTTGCAAATCCTCCGTATTCTGCAAATTGGTCTGCTGATATGCACTTCATGGAGGACGAGCGTTTCAATGAATACGGCAAACTTGCGCCTAAGAGCAAGGCTGACTTTGCTTTTGTGCAGCACATGGTTTACCACATGGACGAAGACGGACGAGCTGTTGTCCTGCTGCCTCACGGTGTTCTGTTCCGTGGCGCAGCCGAAGAAGTGATCCGTAAGCACCTGATCCAAAAGTTGAATGTGCTGGACGCTGTTATCGGTCTTCCTGCAAACCTCTTCTTTGGCACGGGCATTCCGGTATGTGTTCTTGTCCTCAAGAGAGAGCGCAACGGCAACTCTGATAACATTCTCTTCATTGATGCGTCCAACGACTTTGAAGCCGGAAAGAATCAGAATATCCTCCGTGAGTGCGACATTGATAAGATCGTCGAAACCTACGAGCATCGTGTGGATGTCGATAAGTACGCTCATGTTGCCACTATGCAGGAGATCGAAGAGAACGGATTCAATCTGAACATTCCTCGCTATGTTGATACCTTTGAGCCGGAAGAGGAAATCGACCTCAATGCTGTTGCAGCAGAAATCCGCAATATTCAGGCTGAGATCAAAGGCATCGACGCACAACTGAAACCGTTTTTCGATGAGCTGGGACTTGATTTTCCCTTTGATGTGGAGGGCAAATAATTATGGCAAATGTATCCTCAAGTAACGGTCTTGAGAAGCGTCCGAAACTCCGGTTTCCGGGCTTCGATGAGCCATACAAACAATGCCGCATTGGTGACATCTATGCAGAGCGAAGTCAGCGTGGCGCATCCGACATGGAATTACTGTCTGTTACAATGAACGATGGGGTCAAGCCTCGTTCTGAGATTGAAGGAAAGGACAATTCCAGCGAAGACAAAAGCAATTATAAGATCGTCCGCAAGGGTGATATGGTCTACAATTCCATGCGAATGTGGCAAGGCGCAAACGGTATTTCTCCGTGCGACGGTATTGTCAGTCCAGCATATACCGTTCTTATGCCAAAACAAGAGATCAACAATGGATATTTTGCAGCACTCTTCAAAAGTGTGACATTGATCAATGAGTTCAGAAAGAACTCCCAAGGTATGACATCGGACACATGGAATTTGAAATACCCTCAGATAGAAACGATAAAGGTACAGATTCCATCTGTTTCTGAGCAGGACAAAGTATCAGAACTGTTCAGTGTCCTTGATGAAAGAATAGCTACTCAAGCTCAGTTAGTTGAATCCCTCAAGAAGTATAAAAGAGGATTATTAAACAAGGTTTTCTCAAACACTGACGAAAAGATATATCCAACGGTATACTTATCCGAAGTTGCAGATTTCTTGCAAGGACTCACTTATAGTCCGAGTGATGTTGCAAATGCAGGGCATCTTGTTTTGAGATCATCCAACATTCAAAATGGTACTCTTTCCTTTGATGACTGTGTTTATGTGGACAAATCAATACCTGAGAGTTTACAAGTCAAATGTGCAGATGTCATTATGTGTGTGCGAAATGGCAGTAAAAGTCTTGTCGGAAAAACTGCTTTGATTCCAATTGATATGCCCAAGACAACATGGGGGGCATTTATGATGATTGTCCGGAGCAAACTAAATGACACATATATTTTTCACTATTTGAACAGTCAGATGTTCTTTTCTCAAGTCTTCAAAGATACGGGAACGGCGACGATCAACCAGATAACCAAAGGAATCCTGAACGAATGCAGGTTGCCGCTTCCACCCGTAGAGGAAAGAAAGAAAATCTCAAAAATGCTTTCTACCTTTGATGCCAAAATCTATAATGCTGAACGAACCTTATATGCACTGATGGAAACAAGGAAAGCCCTTCTGCAACAACTATTCATATAAAAAGCTGTTGTAGTAATGCCTTGCGATGAACTTGCAATAGTTCAAGTTTTCTCATGCTCTGATCAATTCTGGCTGTAATTGCGTCGAAGGTTTCAATCAGTTTCTTTTGTGAGATCAAATCAGGGTATGTAATCTCAATCTTAGAGATTTCAGTCGCTTGAACATGAACAATGGACTTGCCTTGGGCAACACGAGCAATTCTGTCATTAACTACATGGTTTAGAATGTAGCTCATAATTCGCCCATCTACTTGAGTGCAACGATAAATATTAAGATCACCAGCAAGAATGATATCCGGGAGCATTACACACGATGCGGTCGATATTTCCTCCGGCGTTTCGCCAGAGGTGGGGATTATCACATCACCGATTTGGCTGTAATACTGTTTATCTACGGATGCTTGTGTTTTGCGTACCACCTTGGATATGACCTCGTTATAGGTTGTATAAAGTTCCCCATACAATATGAATGGCGTTCCATCGGATGAAATATCTGCCTTAGATAACGGTGCGCCCTTTATAAATGTCCCTATATCACCGATTTTGGCTGTTGTCCATTCGACATTCTTGAGCTTGCAGTGTTTGGGTGATAGTAGAGTGCGAACGACACCTCTTTTATACTTCTGATCAAGCAAGCAGAATAGAGCTATATGACCGAAAAAATCCCTTGCAGTAGCGGAATATCTCTGCTACCGCAAGGGATTTACCTTTGCTACAAGCCCCTATTTAATTGCTGAAATAGCCCTCAAGTAACGGTCTTGAGAAGCGCCCGAAACTCCGGTTTCCGGGCTTCGATGAGCCGTACAAACAGTGCCGCATTGGTGACATCTATGCAGAGCGAAGTCAGCGTGGAGCATCCGACATGGAATTACTGTCTGTTACAATGAACGATGGTGTCAAGCCCCGTTCCGAGATTGAAGGCAAGGACAATTCCAGCGAAAACAAAAGCAATTATAAGATCGTCCGCAAGGGTGATATGGTTTACAATTCCATGCGAATGTGGCAAGGCGCAAATGGTATTTCTCCGTGCGACGGTATTGTAAGTCCTGCATATACCGTTCTTATGCCCAAGCAAGAGATTAACAATGGATATTTTGCGGCACTCTTCAAAAGCGCGAACCTGATCAATGAGTTCAGGAAGAACTCCCAAGGAATGACATCGGACACATGGAATTTGAAATACCCTCAGATAGAAACGATAAAGGTACAGATTCCCTCTGTTTCTGAGCAGGACAAAGTATCAGAAATGTTCAGTGTCCTTGATGAAAGAATAGCCGCTCAATCTCAGTTAGTTGAATCCCTCAAGAAGTATAATAGAGGATTGCTTTCTCAACTGATTGCACAGAAGAAAGCGTTTGATACTTCCGGAGAGTGGAAAACGGTTAAGCTCGGTCACATATTCAAAGAAAGGACAGAACGAGCAAAAGGAAATGAGACTCTGTTGGCGGTAACAATCAGCAACGGTGTGCAACGGAGAGACGAAATTGATCTGAAAGATAACTCAAGCGATGACAAGAGCAATTACAAATGTGTTTATATAGGGGATATTGCATACAACACCATGCGAATGTGGCAAGGCGCGAGTGGAGTATCTCCATATAATGGAATTGTGAGTCCAGCCTATACAATAGTTACGCCAATCCGACCAGATCTGCATAACATGACATTCTGGGCATACTACTTCAAATATAGTCCACTGGTGCAGACATTCCAAAAGTATTCACAGGGACTTACATCTGACACATGGAATCTAAAGTTTCCTCAGTTTTCGGAGATCGCTGTTACTATGCCTCCTATATCTGAACAGGATAAAATTGCTGAGTGCTTGTCCGTTTTTGATGAACATTGCAAATGTGAGGATGAAAAGCTGCAAGCACTGTTACAGGTTCGGACATCGCTATTGCAACAACTTTTTATATAAAGAGTTGCTGCATCAAGCCAACGCGAATCTGCAACAATCGTTTATATTCAAACTCAGCAATCTTGATTCTATTGTCAATAGAAGAGATGAGTGCAGAAATATGGCGTTGTTCTTCAATAGACGGCACAGGGACTTTAATATGCCAAAATGTGTTCATATTTATTGATTTGCCATCGCGTATTCCTTCGACAGAAATGCGAAGTTTGCTGTTGATGAACCAGTAAGATCTAAAGAAAGTATAGAAGAACAACGGAATAATTTCATTCCTTGCTCTCAAAATCGTATATGCGGGACTTACAACGCCCTCTTCGTTCACAATTTCCAGCCCACCCTCAAACGAGCGTAAATGAAGTATAAAGTCATTTGGCAATACTCGCTTGTAAGACGAAATCGTTGATTTATCGTAAGCAATTCTTCTATCTACACTGTCACGGGGCATTGTACCTTCTCCCTGCACAATGGTTAAGACAATTTTGTCTGAATATCCCTTATCAGAGATTGGCATAAATAGCTCAGATATTTCCAACTCTGCCCATGTTTGCGGATATGAAAAATTTAGCTTTCTGCTGAATATCCCATCAACGACACCTCTTTTATACTTCTTGAGGGATGCCACAAGTTTCTCTTGTGCAGCAATTCTCTCATCCAAACTTTGGAGGAAGGATGCGATTTTGCTCTGTTCCCGCTCTGACGGAAGGTTGATTGGCATAGCAAAGAAAGTATCGTCTTTGATGCTTACTCTGTCATGTCTCGCACCACTATCACCCGACATATAAATGTATCTATGCCAAGCCGATGACCGGAAGTACCACTCGTAGTACATTGGGTTAATTTTTCTCTTCGCGTGAAAGCAAAGATACAGCGGAGAAACAATGCCATCCTCTGCATACTTGTAGCTTCTGATCGGACCATATGGAGCATCGTACGATTTGCGCGGATTATATACGAAGTCATTTTGTCGGATGATGTAATAGCCGCTTGTGTTATCGCTGTTTGCAATATCCTTATCAAAATACTCGCGTTGCGGAATAAGACCGAGCTTTGCGGAATTGCAAATTACATTCGTAATATGTCCATCAGCATTTTTCTGTGTGCTTTTAGAGAAAAGCGCAGATAAAGTAGTTTCTTTCCACGGCTCATCGAAGCCCGGAAACCGGAGTTTCGGACGCTTCTCAAGACCGTTACTTGAGGAATATACTGCCCTGATTATCCCTCCAACGGATAATGTTCGTGGAGGTGGTCAATATGACTAACAATACACAATTCAAGACGCTTGTGAACACTTGGCTAAATCAAAAGCAGCCAATGATCACGCCGTCAACCCATGCCAGCTTTACGCTGATTGCCGAAAATCATCTAATTCCATACTTCGGTAAGCGTAAGATCGGCAGCATCACCGAAACGGACATCCAGAGCTACATTTCGTATCTCCATGATGCCGGTAGGTTGGACAAGACCGGAGGGCTAACGGTAAAGACCATCCGGGATGTGATCCTCGTTCTCAGACTTTCAATGGAGTTTGCGTACAAAGAAAGGGCGATTCCGCTGCTGAACTGGGATCTCGTCGAGTACCCGAAGGAACTTGGCATTAAGAAGGTAGTTTCTCTTTCAAAGGATCAGGAGCAAGCTCTGATTCAGTGTATCTACATGAACTTGAACAGGAAGACTGCTGGCATTCTCATTGCACTCTTTACCGGAGTACGCATTGGAGAACTCTGCGGATTGCAGATGAAGGACATTTCGTTGACGGATAAGACCATCAGCATCAATAAGACTGTCCAGCGCATCTATGACAAAAAGAAGGGCGAGTCCTATCTTCACATCGGACCGCCCAAAACGAAAACTTCTGCAAGGACGATCCCTGTTCCGTCTCTTCTGATGAACATTATCAAGAAGTTCTACACGGATAACCCTAACCACTACTTCTTGACCGGCAAAACAAAGCCGACAGAGCCTCGTACTTATCGACAGTTCTTCACCCGTTTCCTGAAACGGAATGGATTGGAGAAGGTGAAGTTCCATGAGATCCGACACACATTCGCGGTCAGGGCGATTGAGATACCGGAGTTTGATATTAAGTCGCTCTCTGAAATTCTCGGTCATAAGAATGTGTCCTTTACACTGAATGTCTACGGAAGTGCAAACCTCCAACAGAAGGTCAAGTGTATGAATTTACTGAACGATCTACTGTAATCTTATTCAGTTCTGACTTGGCTTTTACAGTGCAGCAGAAACGAATAACCGTTTCCAGCGATTCAAATTCATTGACTCGATGCGCTGTTCATAGGAGGCACTATTCGACTTTCCGAAACGGAGTGACTTCTTCTTGAGCCGTGAAAGGCTGCACAAAAAAATGAACGCAGTACACGGATTCCACAATCGCGGAATCGTGTACTGCGTTTGTATTTTAGAAATGATTTTTGCGATTTAAGCAAGGATTGATTTGTGGAGGCGTTTTTGGGCATTTATAACCTTTCAACCGTGAGTGTTGCCGGATTGACTTTGATGATTACCTTCCCCTTGCTTTGGGCGTACATCACTGTCTTGCCTGTACCGCTGGGCTTGCCGTCCCATACTGCAATGATGTAATCAGCGTGATCTACCATGTACCGATTGCGCCTATCCATGCAGTCAGGAGTATAGTGCGTTTGAAGAAGCGTTTCTTTATCACATTGAGCAGCAATGCCATAGTACCTTTCGCGCATTGCTGCATTCCACTTGGCTGCCTGTGTTTCGCACGGTATGGCACTCTCAAGTGTAATGCCAGGATAAGTCTTTTTCAGTTCCAGCACTATCTCGGCGGCGTACATATCAACGCCGAGAGCCATGCCTGAGATAAAGTGGTTGACATTTTCATCTGTAATCAGAGAGACAATTTGTTCTTTTAGGATTTTTTTGAGCGCAGTGCAGCGTTCATCATCCTCACGAAAACCAAAGGGCAAATTTTGAGGTCGGTGTCCGGTGAAGGCACAACTTTTCATATTCTTGATCTCCTTATATGTATTAGCGTGTGTTTCTAAATCGCTTATACATAGATTATAGCATAGAAAATCAAGAAATTTGTAGAAATAAGTCGGCAAAAGAAAAAACTGCGTGAAAAATCACGCAGCCTTCAATGAGCTTACTTCATGTTATCCTTCTCTTGCTGGATCATCAACTCAACCATTTGTAAAATGCGCTTTTGCGCTTCGGGAGGAAGATCAGCAATTTTCTTTGAGAGTTCTGAGGCTTTTGCCTCTCCGCTATGCTCTAAGACATCGCAGAAAATTGAATCAGCGGATGTCTCCAAGCCATTGAGCAAAATAATCAACTTCTCGCAACGCGGAAATGACATCCCTCTCTCGACGGTGGAAATATAATTTGTGGTCAAACCGGTCTTTTCTGCAAGATCCTCTTGTGTAATACCAAGACGCTCACGGGCTTGCTTAACGCGCTTTCCTATTCGTTTATCAATCATGGGCGTTTACCTGTTCCTTTTCTAAATCGCTCATGAATATTATATGGATTAGAACCATAGTGATACAGAAACGCTAATGGTGTCACTATGGATTAGCGAATGATTTTACGGTAAAATTCAAGGAAAAGACACAAAAAAAGAGCCTCTGCCGACACCCGACTGGGCATCGACAGAGGCTCTTTGTGCTACTTTGTTGCCTTCAAAGGAAGGTAGAAAATCGACCTTTATTCCTACACTTTCGGTTGGGAACACTTAGATAGGAAAACATACAGGGCAACTTCTCTGTGCTGTTTATAGGACGAGAAATCCTTGATTTTCAACCCTTTTCACAACACAAAACGGGCTTATCTGTCTACTCTGCTGCGTTTGGAAATGTAGCATGGACATCTGACGATTTCAGCCCTGAAACTTTGCTTGCAGGAATGGATGCAGCGGCGGCACAAATCATTGTATTTGCGCCGCCCGTCTGTATCGAGATAGAAGCTCCATTCTAACTTCCACTTCTGACTCTTGCTCACAGGTCTATCTCTCCTTTGTGCTTTTGCTTAGGAGGGCATTCCTTTGGAGGATGATCTGCTTTTGCGGACTTGAGCCGAACCATGATAGAGGACTTCTCGCTGCGCTCCGGGACTTTATCTTCCTTCGGACCGTTGTTGATGATCCCGTCAATCATGCCGTAATCATCCTCCATTGCCATCTCAGCCGACTTGAGATAGTTTTCCTTCTCAAGTGCCGCCATCCAGCTTTCCTTGCTGATGCCGAGCATCCCGCCCTTTGCAGCATGGTCGGCAATCTCCTTGGCATCCACACACAAGCCTTCGGTGTTATCCGAATAGAGCCGATAAACCTCGCAGCCCTTTTCAAGTGCCTGTTCAGCCGCCTCCTGACCGGCAGGAAGAACACCAGCCCATGCGTAGCCGTAATTCTTCATGTCCTGCACGGACAGCGCAGGATCGGGCATTTCCGGCACTTCCATGACTTCGAGCTTGAGAAGACGCAGCGTGTCATCATCAAAGCCGTTGTAGACCTGATCGAGAACCAGCTTGCCGCGCTCATCGACAATGATACAGGCGGCATCGTCTCCGTAGGTATCATGCTCCATGAGGAAGAAGCTGTGACCGTCCACCTCTTTGTGGTCAATGGTGTGCCATGTACCGATATGACCGGCAACTGCCAGACCGGAGGTGTCCATATTCATCTCAAAATCCTTCTGTTCCACAGCTTCCTGCTTATGCTGTTCCTCACTGATCATGGGGATCGCCACGATTTTATCTCCCAACTTTGCGAACATCTCCGGCTGTTTGAAGAACTCCGCATACTTGAGCGCAAGATCGCCGGAGAGAGAACCAAAGCTATCTTCCGTCAACCCCACAATCATAAATGTCCCGGCAACAATGTCATAGATGTCTCCATCTTCGTCGCGGAGTGCGCGGTTGAGGGGCAGACCTTCGAGCTTGGCTTCCTCATTGCAGACAATGGCAACCGGGTCATCAAAGGGGTAAATGGCTTCGATATAGCCGCCCACCATGTCTTGCAGCGATTTGAGATCGGAGCCGACATCGGCAATGCGCGGAGCTTTTTCCGGTTCGACCACTACAACGGTCAGTTTGCCGTCTCGCTCCTGAGACTCAGCAGAGCCGGTGAGCCGGTATTCGTCAGGAATGTCATCCAGAGAACCGTCGAACTGCCTGTCCCAGCTATCGCCGGTGCATCGGACATAACCGGCATCGGTAAAGCGCCCCTGCTCATCCATTGCAATGTCGCGCCCATAGCGCTCATAGTCGATGTAGTCTGCCAACGGTCCGAGATCCTTTTCGGAGTAAATGTCGATTTCGTGAGCGTAGTAATAGCCAAGATCGGACTCGTCGCTGATACCGGGCATAACATCATAGCAATCCAGATTGAAAGTCAGATTGATGAGGTCATCAATGTCGCTGACTTCATCGCATCCGGCTTCCATAATGGCAACGAGCTTTTCTTGATCGCTCAGGGAAAGCTCGTCAATCAAGGCGGCAAGATAGTTGAGCTTATCAAGGCTTTCGTACTCGCCAAGCATTTTCTGAACACCATAGATCGGGCATTCGTAGTCGGTGATAAACCATTCCTCATAGGGCTGACCGAACTCGTCCTTAGAGCCGATCCCGATGCGTTCAAAAACCTTCTGCATTTCTTCCTCGGTGGTGGGGAACTTCACCCATTCACCGACCAGCTCACCCTCGTTATATTTTCCGAGATTGGTGACAAAGGCTTCAAAATCTCCATCCAATACGGGCATAGGCATCCTCCTTTCAGTCATCCATCATGCTGTCCGGCATGATATAGAGTTCGTCAAACTCGGCGTCAGTCATCGCTTCGAGCTTCTGGACGGTTTTATACATCAGCTCTGCGATCTCACCGTCCATATCGTTCAAGGTAACGCTTTTCATATCAGCGATCAGCCGCTTCCGGCTGGAGGTGTTAAAGCAGCACATCAGATTGGTTTCTTCTACGGTAAAGTTCTTCATATCAGAGTTCCATATCCTTTCCTTTTAATTTCTGCACTTTCTGCGGCTGGGACGGCTGTGCTTTCTGTGAGGCTTTCAGCTTTTCCCGGATGGATTTACGGACGGCGGGCTTTTTCGGAATGGCGTCATAAATCGCAATTCCGGCATCCTCCACAAAGCTGCGGACATACGAAATGTTTTCGGAGAAGCGAATTGGTCTGTTCTTGTCCTCAATATTGGTAAGCCTGACTTCATTGGCGGCGAAGTCCACCGCATCGATCCGACAGCGGATGCCATCCATTTGAAGTGTCGCGCCGACGGGGATAAAGTCTGCACCTTTCAATTCCTTGAAGGTTTCGCCGTCCTTTGAGAGAAGGACATCTGCGCCGGACTGCCAGAGCTTTTGGGACGCAGCTACCCACGCGCTTTCGCGACAGCCCGTGACCGGCATAGCGGGCTTGCCGCGCACCTTTTTCTCCAGAACCTTTGTGCCGCGAAGAGGCGCGGCTTTTTCTGCATCCTTGCCGTACAGCTCAAAATAGCCGTTCTGAGCAAAGCAGACCCTGTTTCTTATCCCCA
>OJKP01001057.1_pt1 | contig 16993 bp, 9 predicted proteins | sample 1596521 | NCBI WGS metagenome assembly OJKP01 (sample SAMEA4350130, study PRJEB24818) | metagenome | biome: human; feature: gut; material: faeces | place: Denmark | collected 2013-09
ATTTAGAAGCCAGTTGAGAGGAGTCGAAGACATAAAGTTCTTCATGTTTAGAATAGCTACTCAATATGCATGATATGAGCAAGCCTCTTTTTACCATCATACCAACCGGAAATATCCGCTGATCCCAATTAACCTAATAAAAGATTATGCGAAAAGCTACATTATTGACGTTGGCTTTAAGTGTAAGCGCACTTTTTGCGTCTGCACAAAGCTATACAGCTGACAAGGTGTACTCAATCAAGAACAAAGCACAGAACAAGTATGCTTCTGCCATGCCTCAAACTAATTACATGGCTTGTTCTGCAGCAAATCAGCTCGACTTGAGTTGCTTGTTCACCATTACTCCTGTTACTGGTGAAACAGGTGTTTACATCATTAAGCCCTACGCTGACAACACTAAAGTTGTTTACTCTATCAAGGCGACTAAAGAAGAAAATACTGTTGGTATTAAGACGGATGACGGTACAGGTAACACAAAGTGGAAAATTGCTAACGCAACTGACGACGCTAGTTATGTATCTATCATTTCTACCACAGCTCAAGAAGGCGTAAGTGCTTATTGGAATCATCGCGGAATGAATGCCGATTGGAATTTGGTAGGTATCGGTGGCTGGGATGCTGCAAGTGTAAAATCTAATCCTGGTTCTTTCTGGACAATCGCTGAGGTGTCATATGAAAATGTAAAAGATGCTGCAGTACAATCATTTAAAAAGATTGTTACTGACTATTACAGCAAAATTACTACTGACCAAATTGGAGATAAGGTAGGTTACTACTCACAATCTTTGATTAACGAAGCTAAGAGTAAAATCACAAACGCAGGAGCAGGTGATGTTTATTCTAGCGTTACCCCTCTTACCGACCTTCTCAACTTGCCCGTTAATGGTAAGGTGTACACCCTTTATGCTTTGCAAAAAGATGATAAAAAAAACTATCCTGGTGGATCAGCGGATAAGTGGGTGGCTCAAAAGTTAGAAGATGGCAAATACAAATTTGTTAACACCACAGCCGACGCGGAGGGCCTTAAACATTCAAAGGAAGATCCAACTTACGTAGTAAGCGCCAAAAATCGCAAAAAAGTTGGTGCTCTTACGCTCACCTTAGGTAGCGGTAATTACCTTTGCATAGGTGCAAATGGTACGATTGACCGTTTGGATGGTGGATATAATAGCCATTCAAGCCAGGGCACCGTGTTCTCAACCGACTTCATCTTTGAAGAAGCTACCGACTACAAAGGTTACGAAGTAAACTTCACCGAAAGCAACGATGGTAAGGCTTATGCCACCCTCAACTTGCCCTTCGCAACCACCATCCCCACAGGCGTAACAGCTTACAAAAAGGTTGATGGTACTGAATCAAGCGTAAAACTCGATGTTTACAAGAACGCTGATGAGGTTCTCCCTGCCAACACTCCCGTATTGCTCCAAGCTGATGCTGCTGAAACTAAGACTTTCGCTCCCGCAGAATACAAAGCACAAGAGGCAACTGGCTTTAGCGGCACACTCGCTGCTGCTGCTGTAACAACTGCCAACGCTTACATCTTAGCAAAGGACGGTGACGCAGTTAAGTTCTGCAAGCTCAGCGCAACTAGCAACACGGTAAACGCTAACAAGGCATACTTTACATTGACTGCCGCTGCTGCCAACGCATTGAACTTCGACTTTGGCGGTGTTGCAACTGGCATCGAAAACGCTGTTGCTGACAAGGCTAACAATGCGCCCATCTACGACCTCAGCGGTCGTCGCGTAATGAACGCTGTAAAGGGTGGCATCTACATTCAAAATGGCAAAAAGTTCGTAAAGTAATTTCTGTGCCATCGTATTAACCTAATAATGATTTTTTTGACCAAAATGAAAAAGACATATATTGCCCCCAATGCTACCGCAGTGCGTTTGTTTGCTGAAGAGGATTTGCTCACTATGAGCATGGGCGTTAGCACTACTGAAAAGAATGGTACCGACGCTCTCTCAAACGAAAAGGGTAGTTGGAACAGCAGTGATTGGTCGTCGGTTGACGAGGACTAATGTTTTTCTGTGCTTACTCGCTCTGCTGATTACGTGGCGTAATTTTTGTGGAGTTTAATTTATATTTTGCCACCGAGCTAAGGTTTCCCTTAGCTCGGTGGCTTTGTGTACGCTCGGCATGAGCATTGTCTAATGGGTGCAAGTCCCTAGTAAGCCCTAATAGCGGGAACCACAGTATCAAGCCTACCAAAGGGGTAACACTCGCAAGAGCTATTGGCGAACAGCGGGAAGTTACATATTAAGTAGGGCAATAACCAATGAGAGCTTGCGAAGAGCAGGATATGTTACTCAAGTTTCGGATTTAGCAAGGGCGGGCTGAAAGCCCAATGCTGCCCATAGCCCAGGGCAAGCGTAGCGACACCCTGGGTATCGCGTGTTGGAGCAGTCGCGCCCTGTAAGGGCAAAAGCTTTAAGACATGGCGCAGGTGTTGAAAATATATACATACGATGTTCCACTTTAAGACCGCTAAATCAGCTATCAAGTAAGAATAACAACATAAAGGGGTAAAACTTTTGCCCTTACAGGGCGCGGAGACTCTACTATGCGGAAGCCCCAGGGTGTCGCTTCGCTTGCCCTGGGCTGGGTGCTCCATTGGGCTTTCAGCCCGCCCTTGTTAAATCCGAAACTTCAATATGTTATTTTAAAGGGTGAATATCTCGAATGTCACCCAAAATAGGAACCGCCGTATGCCGAACGGCACGTACGGTGGTGTGAGAGGTCGGTAAACATGAAAGTAGGAAATAAACACCTATGATTAGTGTTTACCTCCTACTCGATTAGGAGATTTGTGGCAGAAAAGCAGAAAAGAGAAAAATAACAGGAATAATGGTATTTGCTCAATTCATGGTGATTTGTAATTTTGCCATCATAAACCAAATAAAACGAAATTCCTATGTATATAGAAAACATCTATTCCCCCTCTGACGTAAAGAGACTAAGCATCAGCGAACTCAATGTTTTGGCAACAGAAGTGCGCCATTATCTACTTCAGAAACTCTCCAACCATGGAGGCCACATAGGTCCGAATTTAGGCATGGTAGAAGCTACCATCGCGATGCATTACGTGTTTCACTCTCCCGAAGATAAAATAGTTTTCGATGTAAGTCACCAAAGCTACACTCACAAGATGCTTACAGGCCGTAAGGAGGCTTTCATTCAGCCAGCCGATTACGACAACGTTTCGGGCTATACCGAACCATCTGAAAGTGTTCACGACCATTTTGTTATAGGACACACCTCTACCTCTATAAGTCTAGCCTGCGGATTAGCTAAAGGACGTGATCTCCAGCATGGAACAGAGAATGTCATTGCCGTTATTGGCGATGGATCTTTAAGCGGAGGCGAAGCTCTAGAAGGTCTCGATATGGCTTCAGAGATTGGCACGAATCTCATTATCATAGTGAATGATAATCAAATGTCCATTGCCGAGAATCATGGCGGACTTTATCGCAATCTGCAAGCCTTGCGTGAATCGAATGGTAACTGCTCATGCAATCTATTCCGAGCCATGGGTTTGGACTATCTCTACGTGAACGATGGAAACAACATCCCCTCTCTGATTAAGGCCTTTGAACAGGTAAAAGATATCAATCACCCCATTGTCGTACATATTAACACATTAAAGGGTAAAGGCTATCACTTTGCTGAAGAGCAAAAGGAACGTTTCCATTGGGGATATCCTTTTGTAATCGAGACAGGAGAAACAAAAAAAGAATACTTGTATGGGCCAGACTTTGGCAATTTTACTGCCAATCTCCTACTCGAAGAGATGCAAAGAGACGAGCGAGTTGTTGCGCTCACTGCAGGCACACCGGGCATTTGGGGATGGACACCTGAGATGCGTAAAAAGGCAGGCAAACAGTTTGTTGATGTAGGCATTGCTGAAGAAACAGCAGTAGCCATGTCAAGCGCCATTGCAAAACGAGGAGGCAAGCCCGTATTCGGCGTACATAGTTCGTTTCTTCAGCGCACCTACGACCAGCTCTCTCAAGATCTATGCATAAATGACAATCCTGCTACCATCGTAGTCTTCGGTGGAACGCTATGCGGTCTCAACGATGTGACCCATCTTGGTTTTTATGACATCTGCTTGATGAGCAACATACCCAACCTCGTGTATCTAGCTCCCACCTGTCTTGCAGAATATGAAGCCATGCTCCGATGGTCCATCCATTATACGAAGCATCCTGTTGCTATTCGTGTGCCCGCCGTTTCTCTTTCTACAACCAACGATACTGTTCCCGAAGCTGATTATAGCTGTCTCAATCGTTACCAAGTCACTCACCAGGGAAGCCAAATAGCCGTAATCGCTTTAGGTGGATTCTATGGGCTCGGAAGGCAGGTTGTTGATGCTTATAAAGAAAAGAACATTGATGCCACACTTATCAACCCACGCTACATCACTGGACTTGATACCGACTTACTAGAAAATCTCCGAGCCAACCATCACACGGTTATTACGCTAGAAGATGGCCAACTAGATGGTGGATTTGGTGAGAAAATTGCTCGCTTCTATGGTAATTCTGAAATGAAGGTTCGCTGCTATGGAGCTCGCAAAGAATTTGTTGATCGCTTCCAATATGATGATTTTCTTAAAAGTAATCATCTCACGGCACAACAGATTGTCAATGAATAAAGGGTGGTTCTATAAAATCTGAAATTTATATCCAATTCTGATGTGCGAGAAGCGCCCTAAACATAACCGAGCTTTCTCTGTAACTTAAACAGCACCAAGAGCGACGTTTCTCCGCTTTAGAAATGAATAATGGGCTAGAAATCGATTCCATTTAAGATGTTTTTTTCAAGTAGGAGGTAAACACGAATCACAAGTGTTTATCTCCTACTTCGTTTCTCTCCCCCCTCCTCCGGTATTGGATGAGAATTGCCCTCCTTTCTTAGCCACTATTGTCTTTCTTCGAGGCATGCAAATTCTACTTTCTGCATAGGTAGAATTATCCCTTTACGAACGGGTGATATGTAAATTGCGAATGGAATGTTCCGAACTTCGTCATTATCATGCTAAAACCTAGATTATTTCGTTTCTATTTGAAGACTTAGCCATCGTTCAATGGGCGTTGAACGCTCTACCACAGGCCTGTGGTAACGCTACCGGACGGCAGCGGTAGAGCTACCGGACGGCAGTGGTAGCGCTACCGCTCGGCAGCGGTAAAGCAATCACTGAGCATTGAACGACGAGAAGAAGAAGATCCGTGAACGGAAAGACGTACATCTACGAACGGCAATACGAAAGTTTCAGGTTTTTCCATCTTACGATGCTTAGCTAGAGATTCCTACACCTCTACAAGAAGAAGTCGTGCACTCTACGAATCAGTACCCCCTCAACATTTACAAGCCTTAAATTTTGTGATACACTCAGTTTGCGCTATCTTTGCATGCACTTTTTTGCGTGGATTTTACCCCTAAAAGCATATAAACCCTAACAAATGAATATAAAATACATTTTACCCATTGCAGCTATGGTGGCAGGTTCTGCCCTAGCTCAAAAAGACAATCTATCCTCGGGCATTGACAAGGCCAATATGGATGTTACTGTAAAACCTGGTACAGATTTCTATCAGTACGCCACGGGCGGATGGACAGCAGCTCACCCTCTCACTCCTGAATACTCCCGCTATGCACAATTTGATGCTTTGGCGGAAAATAACAGACGTCAACTCCGAGAACTCATAGAAGAACTAGCTGCTTCGAAGCACCCACAAGGTTCACCTGAACAGAAGATTGGTTCACTCTATAGGCTAGCTATGGACAGTGTACGTCGCAACGAGGAAGACTTCAGTCCCATCAAAGAGATTCTTGCTGAAGTACAGAATATACACTCGCGCGCAGGCGTACAATATGAAATGGCACGATTACAGTCACTCGGCATCGGTTGCTTTTTCAGTTTTGGTTGTGACGCCGACCTCAAAGATGCTAAATGGAACCTCATGCAGGTGAATCAAGGTGGCATTTCTATGGGGGAACGTGATTATTACCTCGAAGATGATGAATCTACAAAAAAGATACGCGAAGCTTACCGCCAATATATAAAGAAACTATTCACCATGACAGGACTTTCCGCTGAGGAGTCTGCAAAGAGCATGGAGGCAGTGATGACCATCGAAACGCGTATAGCAAAAGCCTCATATAGTGCCACACGCCAACGCGATGTAGAGGGCAATTATCATAAAATGACTTACCAGGCTCTACTTGCCGACTTCCCAGGAATCGATTGGAGTACCCAATTCCTATTGAGCGGAGTGCCTGCATTTAAGGACATCTCGGTAAATCAGCCTGAACCAATCCATGAAGTGGAAAAGATTCTACAGGAATGCTCTGTGGATGAGCTAAAAGCTTATCTTTATTTTAAGGTGGTGGACAATGCTAGCAGTTCTCTAAGCGACCGATTCCGCCAAGAAGCTTTCCAATTTTACAACCACGTAATGGCGGGAGCAGAAGCAGACCGCCCGCGCTGGAAACGAGCAGTAGCCTCTGTAGAAGGTGCTTTAGGAATGGCTGTTGGGCGTCTCTATGTGGAGAAGTATTTTCCAGAATCCTCTAAGCAACGCATGGTGGAACTAGTCAAAAATTTACAAGTTGCACTAGGCCAACGTATAGACCAGCAGAAGTGGATGAGCGCCGAAACAAAGCAGCAAGCACATGAAAAGCTGAATAGTTTCTATGTAAAAATAGGCTATCCCGACGAATGGATGGACTATTCGGGACTAGATATCGACGAGAAACTTAGCTACTATGAAAATATGGTACGCGCTTCGCAGTTTCGCAGCCACTACTATATAGAGCGCCACGTCAACAAGCCCACGGATCGCAATGAATGGCTTATGACACCGCAAACGATCAATGCTTACTACAATCCCACGACCAACGAGATATGTTTCCCCGCTGGTATTCTACAGCCCCCCTTCTTTAATGCCGATGCCGACGATGCCTGCAACTATGGTGCTATCGGTGTGGTGATAGGTCATGAGATGACGCATGGATTTGATGATCAAGGAGCACAGTTTGACAAAGACGGCAATTTGAGAAATTGGTGGACAGCTAAGGATAAAGCAGAATTTGAAAAACGTACGAAGGTAATGAGCGACTTTTTCGACAAAATCCATGTGTTGCCCGACCTCTGTGCTAATGGACGCCTTACATTGGGCGAGAACGTGGCCGATCATGGAGGCCTTAACATTGCCTATCAAGCTCTACAAAATGCCATGAAGCAACATCCACTAAATGAAAAGGATGGGTTCTCTCCTGAGCAGCGCTTTTTCCTAAGCTATGGTCTTATATGGGCCAATAATACACGTGATGCAATGCTTCGCCAACTTGTGAAATCAGATCCACATGCCCCCGCTCGTTGGAGAGTAAACGGAGCTTTGCCCCACATCGACGCGTGGTATAAGGCTTTCCATATCACAGCGAAAGACCCTCTCTTCGTTCCTAAAAAGAATCGAGTAGATGTATGGTAATATATTCACTAGTTTCTTAGCAACAAAGCTGTTGAGGCTTTGCCCCTAAGATACATAGGTTACAATATAAGTTTTGGAATTAACTGAAACTTACATTGTAGCCTAACAACCTACCAATTACAACTCCACTTTTTCGTAAAGAAAAACTCTCCATTATAAGTACATATATATAAAACAATGAAAGAAGTAAGCAAAGACATATCGCCTTCTCGCGAAGCCAAGCTTCCAGACAATGCGTTCCGTCCGTTGAAAGAGGGTGAGCAATATGAACCTCTGATGAGCCCCACAAAGCAATATCGAGAAGTCACCCCATGGTCGGTAGCGTGGGGATTACTCATGGCCGTCATTTTCTCAGCTGCCACTGCCTATCTAGGACTTAAAGTGGGTCAAGTCTTTGAAGCTGCTATCCCCATCACCATTATAGCCGTAGGTGTAAGCGGAGCTACTCATCGCAAAGACCCACTAGGCGAAAACATTATCATTCAGAGTATTGGTGCTTGCTCCGGTATGATTGTGGCAGGAGCCATCTTTACATTGCCTGCACTTTATATCTTACAGCATAAGTACCCCGAACTTTCGGTCAATTTTCTACAAGTGTTCCTCTCATCCGTATTGGGAGGAATTTTGGGCATACTCTTTTTGATACCTTTCCGCAAATACTTTGTCAAAGACATGCACGGAAAGTATCCTTTCCCTGAAGCTACTGCTTCCACGCAAGTACTCCTTTCGGGTGAGCGCAGCGGTTCACAAGCCAAGCCACTTCTTGTAGCTGGCATTATTGGCGGATTATTTGACTTCGCTGTATCAGCCTTTGGTGCATGGAACGAAAATTTCACATCGCGTTGCTGCGCTTTAGGCACTACTCTAGCCGATAAGGCCAAACTCATGCTGAGTATTAATACGAGTGCAGCCTTGCTTGGTATGGGCTACATCGTAGGCTTAAAATATGCAGCAATCATTTGTTTCGGTTCCGTGACAGTATGGTGGATTATCGTGCCAGGTATTGCACTTATGTTTCCCGACCTTAGCGTGGCCGAAGGAATAAATGCTGCCACAGCTTCGCCCGAACAAATCTTTAGCTACGCCAAGAGTATCGGTATCGGCGGTATTGCTATGGCTGGCATTATTGGAGTGATAAAAAGTTGGGGCGTCATAAAGAGTGCTTTTTCTCTAGTAGGACAGATATTTAAAGGAAACAAAGGAGCCGAGCATGTAGAACGTACGCAACGCGATCTCTCCATGAAGATCATAGCCGTGGGCTCGCTGCTCACAATCATTATTACTGCCCTATTCTTCTATTTCGATGTGATGGGTGGAAATCTACTCTTTACCATTGTAGGTATTGTGATTGTAGCCATCATCGCTTTCCTCTTCACCACGGTAGCAGCTAATGCCATAGCCATTGTGGGTTCTAACCCTGTAAGTGGTATGACCCTAATGACACTCATATTATCGTCCATTATTATGGTTCTCGTAGGACTTAAAGGCACGGGCGGCATGGTCGCAGCGTTGATTATGGGTGGTGTAGTTTGTACAGCACTCTCATCAGCAGGTGCCTTTGTTACCGACCTCAAGATTGGTTATTGGCTAGGAGCTACCCCCCGCAAGCAAGAGACTTTCAAATTCCTAGGCATACTTGTTTCAGCTGCTACCGTAGGCGGTGTGATTATGATATTGAACAAGGCCTATGGCTTCACCCCTGACAATTCCGACGTGATGGCTGCTCCACAAGCACGTGCCATGGCTGCCGTTATAGAACCTTTAATGAGCGGACAAGGCGCTCCGTGGCTCCTTTATGGCATTGGCGCAGTAATCTCAATCGTACTAACAATGTGTGGGGTATCAGCGCTAGCATTTGCCCTGGGTATGTTCATTCCCCTACAACTTAACTTGCCACTCATTGTGGGCGGATTGATCAATTGGTATGTCTGCTCTCGCTCTACTGATACAAGCCTCAACCAACGTAGAGGCGAAAAAGGAACGCTCTTGGCATCGGGTTTCATTGCTGGTGGTGCGCTGATGGGTGTGGTAAGTGCTGGCATGCAGTTTGGCGGACTTAATTTTGCCAATGAGGCATACCTAAACTCTCCTCTTTCCCAAATTGTCTCGCTCGTGGCTTACATTGGATTGATTATCTATTTAGTAAAAGCAACGATGAAGGCATAATAATCTAAATCATTCAGGAAGTAAAGCAATTAAGCGGTTAGCATTCGACTTATTAAATCGGATGATAACCGCTTAATCGTTTTAATTGTACGAAAGAAGGAACGCAAAAAATATCAGTTTTTTACCCAATTAGACCTATACCTTATGCCTAGACATTGGCCATCTTATTCCTCCTTATCTAGGGCCAAGAGCTCGTCACGAATTTGAGCAGCTGTAATAAAATCGAAAGCAGCTGCGGCTTTCTTCATAGCTTTTTGAAGGCGCTCTTTTTTCTGACTGATAGATTCGTCAAGTTCGCTTGCCGTTCGTGACGAGGGAGCAACAGAACGTTTGCCATAAACATCGGCAGATTCTGCCGCGTAAGAAACAGAAGCGGGCTGAGCATGAAGCGAGGCATAGTCTTTTGTAGAGGGCATTTTCTCCATTCCTTTTTCCTTTGTCGCTTGGCGCTCACGTTGCAAAGCCACAAGGTCATTGGTCTCTATGGGCTTAATAATAGGGCGTGGCGTGAGATGGTGAGCCTTGTTGTATGCTATTTGTTTCGAACGTCTTCGATTTGTTTCATCGATGGTTTGCTGCATTGACTGCGTGATTTCCTTGGCATACATTATTACGCGACCATTGACATTGCGTGCAGCACGTCCCGCTGTCTGCGTGAGAGAACGAGCTGACCGAAGGAAACCTTCCTTATCGGCATCAAGGATAGCCACAAGTGCCACCTCGGGAAGGTCAAGTCCCTCACGTAAGAGGTTTACTCCCACAAGCACATCGTAAATGCCACGGCGTAAATCTTCCATGATTTGTACACGTTCTAGCGTGTCTACATCGCTATGGATATAAGCAGTATTGACACCATTCTTGAGTAAGTATTCCGTGAGTTCCTCAGCCATACGTTTCGTCAGAGTGGTGACAAGTACTCGCTCATCCCTTTCACAAGATCGACGGATTTCTTCCATGAGGTCATCAACGGGATAGTCAGTGTCACGCACTTCAATAATCGGATCGAGAAGCCCTGTGGGACGAATCACTTGATCCACAACCACTCCCTCGCTTTCTTGTAGTTCATAGTCGGCAGGGGTGGCACTGATATAGATTACTTGACGTGCCATCTCATGAAACTCCTCAAACTTAAGTGGACGATTATCCATGGCGGCAGGCAAGCGAAAACCATAGTTGACTAGCGCTTCCTTGCGAGAGCGATCGCCCCCATACATAGCACGTATTTGCGGAATGGTAACATGGCTCTCATCAATAACGATAAGAAAATCCTTGGGAAAGAAATCTAACAAGCAGAACGGGCGCGTACCAGGAGCTCGACCATCGAAATAGCGCGAATAGTTTTCTATACCTGCACAGTGTCCTAGTTCGCGTATCATCTCAATGTCATACTCCACACGCTCCTTCAATCGCTTTGCTTCAAGCGTCTTGCCCATTTCCTCAAATAATTGCACTTGCGCCACAAGATCATTTTGTATCAAGCGTATAGCCTGCTCTTGCGTGTCTTTTGAAGTAAGGAAGAGGTTGGCGGGATAGATTTTATACTCATCATATGTATTGAGTCGAACACCACTGATAGAATCTACCTCTTCAATGGAATCAATTTCATCCCCCCAGAAACAGATACGAATAATTTCGTCAGAATAAGCTAAATAAACATCTATCGTATCGCCTTTCACACGGAAATTTCCCGCCTTTGGCGCCACATCATTACGCGTGTATAGGCTACTTACAAGAGAATTAAGAAGTGCATTCATGGAAAGCGTACGTCCCACTTTGAGCTCCACCACATTTTCATAAAACGCAGCAGGATTACCCATACCATAGATACACGATACAGAAGAAACCACTATCACATCTTTACGTCCAGAAAGCAATGCCGAAGTAGCTGCAAGACGGAGTTTGTCAATATCTTCATTGATAGCAAGATCTTTTTCTATATATGTATCTGTAGACGCTATGTAGGCTTCAGGTTGGTAATAATCGTAGTACGACACATAATACTCCACTGCATTGTTCGGGAAGAATCCTTTAAACTCTGAGTAGAGCTGCGCCGCTAGCGTTTTATTGTGACTTAATACGAGCGTGGGCTTGTTGACATTCTTAATCACATTGGCCACAGTAAACGTCTTACCCGAACCTGTTACCCCAAGCAATACTTGAGCGGGTGTACCCTCAAGCACCCCCGCCGTGAGCTGACGAATGGCTTCAGGCTGATCGCCCGTGGGACTATATTTCGATTGCAAATCAAATTCTTTCATAAGAACGCAAAGTTAGCCATTATTCAGCAGGAATGTACATACAAACCGCTTCTTTTTGCAAAAAGCAATACATTTACAGATTTTTATTATACATTTGCAAGCAAATTGACGAGTTAGCAAGCGAAAGGACTGATTGGTAAGTAACAATACTTTTTTATATCGCACCACATATTCCCCCATCAATCCATTAGCAGATAAACAGCATTAAGCTCTGTCACCCAATCATCACATAAAGAAATGATTACATTCTCTATTTGTCTTGTTGCCCTCATCTTGGGCTACTTTATTTATGGACGCTTCGTAGAAAAAATCTTTGGCCCCGATGATCGCCCTACGCCAGCCATTACACATGCCGATGGCCTGGACTACGTAAAGATGCCCTATTGGAAGATTTTCATGATTCAATTTCTCAATATTGCTGGCACTGGCCCCATCTTTGGTGCTATTATGGGAGCAAAGTTTGGTCCCGTAGCCTATCTATGGATTATTTTCGGATGTGTGTTTGCCGGAGCCGTTCACGACTATCTCTCTGGCATGCTATCTATTCGCAACGAAGGCCGCGACTTGCCCTCGCTAGTAAGAAAATACTTAGGTGCAACAACTGCCAAGATTCTCCTCGTATTCACCATCTTACTCTTAGTCATGGTAGGCATCGTGTTTGTATATAGTCCTGCCGAAATATTGGGCAATATGGGTGGTTCTAAAATTATGTGGATGGCCATAATCTTCATTTATTATGTGATTGCCACATTGCTTCCCATCGACAAAATCATCGGTAAAATTTATCCTCTATTCTCTTTCTCGTTGCTCTTTATGGCAGTAGCGCTGACGGTGATGCTTTTCGTCAAAATGCCAGTGCTACCTGAATTATGGAACGGCTTAGAAAATATGGGAAAAGCAACACACCCAGGATCGTTTACAAGCGACATTTTTCCAGCCCTATTCATCACAATAGCCTGTGGCGCTATCAGCGGATTCCACGCAACACAAAGCCCACTCATGGCACGCTGCATGGCCTCTGAGCGTAAGGGACGCCCAATCTTCTATGGCGCCATGATTACGGAAGGTGTAGTTGCACTAGTATGGGCTACAGTATCTATGTGGTTCTTCTATGATGCTCCCTCGCCTGGTTACGAACAAATAGCCGATGCAACCTCCACGGGCTACATCACCTCGGCTCCAATGGTCGTAAAGCTCGTGTGCAATGATTGGTTAGGAACGTTCGGCGGAATTTTAGCTATGCTCGGTGTTGTGGCAGCTCCTATCACAAGCGGTGACACAGCGCTTCGCTCGGCCAGACTCATCATTGCCCAAGCCATTAAGCTCGACCAACGCCCCATCCTACATCGCCTCTACATCTGCATACCTCTCTTTGTTGTGGCTTTTCTTGCCCTACTCTGGCAGATTGATAATCCCGATGGTTTCAACACAATATGGCAATACTTCGGATGGGCTAACCAAACACTGTCCATCTTCACTTTATGGACTATAACCACCTATCTATCACAAAGCCACAAGCCCTATATTATCACGCTGATTCCAGCTTTGTTCATGACGGCCGTATGTACATCGTTTATCGCCGTATCACCCACGGCACTCGGTCTACCCTCCTTTGTAGGTCACATAATAGGAGGTGCAGTAGCAATTATTGCACTAGTATGGTTCGCCACTTGGAGAAATAAAACACAAAAGACAAAACAGGAAATCTAAAAAAACAAGACAATATATTAGGAAAAAAAGCAATGAACCAACTATTGCACATTTTTTTTCGTAACTTTGCACTAAATATTTAGTTATATACGAAAACTTATCATACATTATCCATAATAGAATGAACGCATTTGTTTTTCCCGGCCAGGGAGCACAGTTTGTAGGTATGGGCAAGGACCTATACGAGAAGCACCCCATTGCCAAGCAGTTTTTTGAGAAAGCTAATGAAATCCTTGGTTTCCGAATTACCGACATCATGTTTGATGGTACAGACGAAGAGCTGAAACAGACTAAAGTGACTCAGCCCGCGATGTTCCTACACAGCGTGGTAAGCGCTCTCTGCTTGGGTAGTGATTTTCAACCCGCCATGGTTGCTGGCCACTCATTGGGTGAAATCTCGGCTCTCACAGCTGCTCGCTGCTTGAGTTTTGAAGATGGTCTCAAACTCGTTGCTGCACGTGCTAAAGCTATGCAAGAGGCCTGTGAAGCACAGCCTGGAACAATGGCAGCCATCATTGCCTTGACAGACGATAAAGTAGAAGCTGTTTGTCAAGAAGTAAGCAAAGAGACAGGTAAAGTGGTCGTTCCCGCTAACTATAATTGCCCCGGACAACTCGTCATCTCGGGCGAAGTTGAAGCCATTGATATTGCATGTCAACGTTTGAAGGAGGTAGGCGCAAAGCGCGCATTAGTACTCCCTGTAGGCGGCGCTTTTCACTCACCCTTAATGCAACCTGCTAAAGAAGAACTCGAAGCAGCTATTGCTACTACAGAATTCCATAAGCCAATTTGCCCTGTATACCAAAACGTAGACGGCAAGCCTCATACCAATCCCGAGGAGATAAAAGCGAACCTCATCGCCCAACTCACAGCTTCCGTGTTATGGACAAAAGAAGTGAGCAATATGGTTGCTGATGGAGCAACAGACTTTACAGAATGTGGACCTGGTAAGACATTACAAGGCATGATTGCCAAGATTTGCAAGGGCAACGACGCTGTAAAAGCTCACGGCATTAACGACTAAATCTTTTTAAGCAGCCAAGTTAATTGGTTAATATTTTGACGGGTTAACGAGAGTTGACGGGTTAAATACTATATATAGTACATCAATATCCTCGTCATTCCGTTAACCCGTCAAATTATTATTCTACCTAGAAAGCGAGTTTGCCTATACCTTTATTTACATGCAAACCGTCTTTCCCCTACCTTACAAATCTATTATCCTATCAGTACGACAACTATCACACCCCATCAAGTACACATGAAACCTTTAATCTACCAAATCTTTACACGCCTCTATGGCAATAATCAGCATACAGCCAATATTCCCAACGGAACAATAGAAGAAAATGGATGTGCAAAACTCAGTGATTTTACACAACAGCAACTAAAACGCATTGCTGATTTCGGATTTACCCACGTATGGTATACAGGACTGTTAGAACATGCCACACAAACAGACTATAGCTCTCATGGGATACGCCAAGATCATCCTTCTGTTGTAAAAGGAAGAGCAGGATCTCCTTATGCCATCAAGGATTATTACGACATTGATCCCGACCTGGCCACCAACGTAGAGAATCGCATGAAAGAGTTTGAAGCCCTCTTACGCCGCACGCACAAGGCAGGACTAAAAATGGTGATCGATTTCGTACCCAACCATGTGGCTCGTCAATACCATAGCGACAAATGTCCACGCGGCGTACACGATCTTGGAGCAGACGATCAAACAGATCAAGCTTTCTCGCCCAACAATAATTTCTATTATCTTCTAGGGCAAACTCTCCACACTGATTTCGACACTGCTCATCGCGCCCCCATGCCCTATCAAGAATACCCAGCAAAAGCCACAGGGAACGACTGCTTCAACGCATGGCCTAGCCGAAATGATTGGTACGAAACAGTCAAACTCAACTACGGAGTAGACTATATGAATGGACGCACTACTCACTTCTCGCCTACCCCATCCACTTGGAAGAAAATGACAGACATCCTTCTCTTTTGGGCAAAGAAAGGTGTGGATGCTTTCCGATGTGACATGGCCGAGATGGTGCCCGCCGAATTTTGGGCATACGCCACACAACACGTAAAGGAACGTTTCCCCCAGGTACAATTTATTGCCGAAGTGTACAATCCCAGTGAATATCGCCGCTATATTGCCAGCGGATTCGATTACCTTTACGACAAAGTGGGGCTTTACGATACACTTCGCGCTATCGTCTGCGAAGGTCGGTCAGCTTCTTGCATTACAGGATGCTGGCAAGCTATTGACGACATTCGCGCACATATGCTCAATTTCCTTGAGAATCATGACGAACAACGTATTGCCTCAGCCTTCTTTGCAGGCGAAGCTCGTAAAGCCTTACCTGCTTTAGTGGTAAGCGCAACGATGGGAACAAATCCCTTCATGGTTTACGCGGGACAAGAAGTAGGCGAGCCAGGCATGGATGCCGAAGGATTTAGCGGTAGTGACGGACGCACCACTATATTTGACTATTGGTCTGTTCGTTCACTTAGACTCCTCACCGCAACACAACCCGAAAAGGAAATGAATGAAGAAGAACGGAGTCTATACCAATATTATAAAAAAGTAATTACGCTCTGCAAATCCAATGCAGCCCTTTCTGATGGCACATTCTACGATTTACAATATGCCAACTACAATCACGACGCAGGTTACGATTGCGATCGCCAATACGCCTTCATTCGTCAAGCCCCAAGCGGAGAGACCTTGCTCATAGTGGCCAATTTCTCACCCACACCCGTGCATTGCGGTGTAAAAATTCCCACTCACGCTTTTGAATATCTGCAACTTCGTCCTGGAATAGTCTCAACGATTGACCTCCTATCAGGAAATTTACAAACCATTGAGATAAAGCCCAACAAAAACGCATTCGTAGAAATTGATGGTTACAATGCTATAATATTGCAAATTCAAAATAGCAAAACAAACAACTAACAAACAATTTAATAGGATTTTTATATTTTTCTTCAAAAAAGTCACTAGAAAGTTTGGCAGTTTCATACAAAAGCTCTACCTTTGCAATCGCAAACAAGAAATAAAGATAATCACTACAAACAAAGTGATTAAACATCTTGAGGACGCGGAGTGGAGCAGTTGGTAGCTCGCCAGGCTCATAACCTGGAGGTCGTTCGTTCGAGTCGAGCCTCCGCAACTAAAAAAGGAACAAGTTAAAAAGCTTGTTCCTTTTTTTTCGTTTTAACTTGCGCTCATTCTGGGTCAGCGGATATTTCCGGTTGGTATGATGGTAAAAAGCGCTTGCTCATATCATGCATATTGAGTAGCTTTGCATCATGGAATCAATAAAACTATTACGTGCTATATTGCCAGAGGTGTTG
>OJKP01001064.1_pt1 | contig 16806 bp, 18 predicted proteins | sample 1596521 | NCBI WGS metagenome assembly OJKP01 (sample SAMEA4350130, study PRJEB24818) | metagenome | biome: human; feature: gut; material: faeces | place: Denmark | collected 2013-09
CCAAGCTGGGTCTGCTGGAGCAGCCCCACACCAGCGCGGGCCGTGTCCCCAGTGCCAAGGGCTACCGTTATTATCTCGACAATCTGCTGACGGACGACCAGCCGCTGGACCGCGTGACCCGCGCCCGGGTGGATGCCGTGTTCGCCAGCCTGGATCATGAACCGGAAAAGCTGGCACAGGGTGCCGCCAGAGCGCTGGCCGCCATCAGCGGCTGCACCGCCGCCGTCAGCACCCCCTGCGCCGAGGATCTGTGCATCGCCCATTACGAGGTGGTGCAGGTGGGCCGCAGCGCAGCCGCAGTGCTGGCTGTGACCACTGCCGGCTACGTCCGCACCCGGGTGGCGCGGGTACGCACCGGGCTTTCCCGGGAAAATGCAGCTGCCCTTGCGGCGCTGCTCAACCGCAACCTTACCTTTGTGGCACCGGTGGATCTTTCCACCCGGATGCTCAGCGAGCTGTGCAGCCAGATCGCACCGGAACTTGTGCCGGTGGTCAGCGCCGCAGCCGCAATTTTGCAGGACAGCGTAAAGCCCCATGTATTTCTGGGCGGCGAGCAGTACCTGCTGGACTGGCCGCAGCTGGACGGCCGGGTGGGTGATATCCTTACCCTGCTGAACGACGAGGAACAGGCCGCAAGCCTGATCGCACCCCCGGAAAACCGCAGCGAAAGCGTGCTGCTGGGCGAGGATCTGGAACCGCAGATCCCCGGGCTGTGCATCGTGAGCGACCGGTATCTGGTAGGCGGCGGGCTGTGGGGCTCCATTGCCCTGATCGGCCCCACCCGGATGCCCTTCCAGAAGCTGATGCCCCTGCTGCACGAGTTTGCAGACCAGCTGGGCGAGGGCATGAGCGGCAAACGAAAAGACACCCCGCAGGCTGCCGTACCACGGCGGACTGTGATCTATAAGGAGGATCTGGAATGAGCGAAGAAGCAAAGAACACGGTGCCCGAGACCGAGCAGCCGGAAACTGCCCCCGAGGAAAAGACCGCTGCCGCAGCGCCCGAACAGGCTGCTGCCGAAGCTGCCCCCGAAGAGGACAAGAAGAAGGACGGCGGCTGGTTCAATAAGAAGGCCCGGGAGATGGAAGCCGTTAAGGCAAAGCTGGATGCAGCGGAAAAGAACGCTGCACAGGCCAAGGATCAGCTGCTGCGCATGGCTGCCGAGTACGACAACTACCGCAAGCGCTCCACCCGCGAAGCCGACCAGAAGTTTGGCGACGGTGTTTCCCACGCAGTGGAAAAGATCATCCCCATTCTGGATACGCTGGATATGGCAGCCAACGCCCCCACCACCGACGAGAACTACAAGAAGGGCGTGGTCATGACGCTGGATAAGGCGGCAAAGGCACTGGAAGCCCTCCATGTGGAGGAGATCGAGGTGCTGGGCAAGCCCTTTGACCCCAACTTTATGAATGCTGTGCAGCAGATCCCCGCCCCGGACGGGCAGGAGAGCGGCACGGTGGTCACCGTTTTCCAGAAGGGTTACAAGCTGGGTGACAAGATCATCCGCCATGCAACCGTTGTGGTGGCCGAATAAACAAGCCGAACCTCCCGCAAGGGAGTTTGCAATAACATCCGCTTGACATCATCATAAGCATCATATAAACAAGATTTGTTCTTTCGAGAGGAGACTTCATTATGAGTAAGATTATTGGTATCGACCTTGGTACTACCAACAGCTGCGTAGCTGTTATGGAGGGCGGCGAGCCCGTTGTCATCGCCAACTCTGAGGGTGCCCGCACCACCCCGTCCGTTGTCGGCTTCACCAAGACCGGCGACCGTCTGGTAGGTCAGGTTGCAAAGCGTCAGGCTATCACCAACCCCGACAACACCGTTTCTTCCATCAAGCGTCAGATGGGCACCGACCACAAGGTGACCCTGAACGGCAAGGAGTACACTCCCCAGCAGGTCAGCGCTATGATCCTGCAGAAGCTGAAGGCTGACGCCGAGGCTTATCTGGGCGAGACCGTCACCGAGGCTGTCATCACTGTGCCTGCCTACTTCAACGACAGCCAGCGTCAGGCCACCAAGGACGCAGGCACCATTGCCGGCCTGAACGTCCGCCGTATCATCAACGAGCCCACCGCAGCTGCTCTGGCTTACGGTGTGGATAAAGAGGACGACCAGAAGATCATGGTTTACGATCTGGGCGGCGGCACCTTCGATGTGTCCATCATCGAGATGGGCGATGGCGTTACCGAGGTTCTGGCCACCAACGGTGATACCCATCTGGGCGGCGATGACTTCGACCAGCGCATCATCGACTGGATGGCAGACGCTTTCCAGACCGAGAACGGCATCGACCTGCGCAAGGACAAGATGGCTGCACAGCGCTTGAAGGAAGCTGCCGAGAAGGCTAAGATCGAGCTGTCCAGCGCAATGAGCAGCCAGATCAACCTGCCCTTCATCACTGCCGATGCTACCGGCCCCAAGCACTTGGATATGACCCTGACCCGCGCAAAGTTCAACGAGCTGACCGCTGATCTGGTGGATCGCACCATGACCCCTGTGCGCAAGGCTCTGCAGGATGCAGGTCTGCGCGCTTCCGACCTGAAGAAGGTGCTGATGGTCGGTGGTTCCACTCGTATCCCCGCTGTCTACGACGCCGTGAAGAAGGAACTGAACTGTGAGCCCTTCAAGGGCATCAACCCCGATGAGTGCGTGGCTGTCGGTGCTGCTATTCAGGGCGGCGTTCTGAACGGCGAGAAGAAGGGTCTGCTGCTGCTGGATGTCACCCCGCTGAGCCTCGGCATTGAGACCCTGGGCGGCGTGTGCACCAAGATCATCGACCGCAACACCACCATCCCCACCCACAAGAGCCAGGTGTTCTCCACCGCAGCCGACAACCAGCCCTCTGTTGAGGTCAACGTGCTGCAGGGCGAGCGTGAGTTTGCCCGCGACAACAAGAGTCTGGGTGTGTTCCATCTGGACGGCATTGCTCCGGCTCCCCGTGGCGTGCCTCAGATCGAAGTTACCTTCGATATCGATGCCAACGGCATCGTGAAGGTCAGCGCCAAGGATCTGGGCACCGGCAAGGAGCAGAACATCACCATCACCGCTTCCACCAATATGTCCAAGGAGGACATCGACAAGGCTGTGAAGGAAGCTGAGCAGTTTGCTGCCGACGATAAGAAGAAGCGTGAAGAGGTCGATATCCGCAATGGTGCCGACCAGATGGTGTTCCAGACCGAGAAGATGCTGAAGGAGAACGGCGATAAGCTGCCCGCAGACGTGAAGAGCGATGCCGAGGCAAAGCTTGCTGACCTGAAGACCGCTGTCCAGTCCGGCAACGTGGATGACATCAAGGCAAAGCAGGAAGCCCTGAGCCAGGTGTTCGAGAAGATGTATCAGGCAGCCGCTGCCGCACAGCAGGCCGCCGGTGCACAGCCCGGTGCTGACGCAGGCGCAACCAACGAAAAGCCCAACGATGACGGCGTTGTGGATGCCGACTTCAAGGAAGTCTAAGTTTGACACAAAGCGCTGTGTCCGGCCAAACCGGCGGGCACACGCGCAATAGAGCAAAAGCCGCTCCGGTTTAGGCCGGGGCGGCTCTTGCTGGTTTATAGAATGTAAACCCTCTCAGTCATTGCTTCGCAATGCCAGCTCTCCCTATGGGCGAGCTTTTGGCGGTGAGGACAAGTTTCCCTTCTCGGTCTAAGCTCCCCCCTCGGGGGAGCTGGCGCGTCAGCGCCTGAGAGGGTTTCGGCGGAGACAGACCGTGACGGGAGAGGTTGGAGAGGTGAGTGGATATGGCACAGGAAAAGCGTGATTATTACGAAGTGCTGGGGGTATCCAAGGGCGCAAGCGATGCCGAGATCAAAAAGGCATACCGCAAGCTTGCCATGAAGTACCACCCGGACTATAACCCCGGCGATAAGGACGCCGAGGCAAAGTTCAAGGAGATCAACGAGGCAAACGAGGTGCTTTCGGACCCGAAAAAGCGCCAGCTGTACGACCAGTACGGCTTTGCCGGTGTTGACCCCACTTATGCAGCACAGAACGGCGGCGGCCCCGGCGGCTTTGGCGGTTTTGGCGGCGACGGCGTGGATCTGGGCGACATCTTTGGCGATATCTTCGGCGGCGGCTTTGGCGGCTTCGGCGGCTCGTCCCGTCAGGCAAACCCCAACGCCCCCCGCAAGGGGCAGGACATCCGGGTGCGCATCACCCTGAGTTTTGACGAGGCCGTGCACGGCTGCAAGAAGAACATTACCATCACCCGTCAGCAGGAGTGTACTGAGTGCCACGGCTCCGGCTGTGCCGCCGGTACCAGCCCCGAGACCTGCCCGGACTGCGGCGGACGCGGCTTTGTCATCCGCCAGCAGCGCACCCCCTTTGGCGTGATGCAGACCCAGCAGCCCTGCTCCCGCTGCGGCGGCAAGGGCAAGCTGGTAAAGAACCCCTGCAAGGTCTGCCACGGCAGCGGCAAGGTGGCTACTAAAAAGACGCTGGAGGTGTCCATCCCCATGGGCATCGACGACGACCAGAGCTTTGCACTGCGCGGCATGGGCGATGCCGGTACCAACGGCGGCCCCGCCGGTGACGTCATCGTCATGGTCACCGTGCGCCCCAGCGAGGTGTTCCAGCGCGATGGCTACGATGTGTGGGTCACCGTGCCCATCACCTACAGTCAGGCGGTGCTGGGCGACAGCGTCACCGTGCCCTCCATTGACGGCAAGGTGGAGTACACCGTGCCCGAGGGCACCCAGAGCGGCACCACCTTCCGCCTGCGCGGCAAGGGTATCCAGTACCTGAACGGCCGTGGCCGCGGCGATATGTACGTCAAGTGCGAGGTGGAGATCCCCAAAAAGCTGAACAAGGCGCAGCGCGATGCCCTGAAGAAATTTGAGGGCACGCTGAAAGAAGAAAACTACGAAAAGCGTAAGGGCTTCTTCAAAAAGCTGAAAGATATGTTCAACGCATAAGGTATGAAATCCCCTGAGCTGCCGGGAACAGCAGTTCAGGGGATTTTTGTTTTTGTTGAAAAGCTACACAGAATCGAGTATAATATAACTGATGATTCGGGACGTCGCATTTGGGAAAGAGGTTTATATGGCAAGGTTTATACCGTTTATTCTGAAAACGGATGATGAACAGAAAATAGGTGTGAGGATCACACGCATGAAAAAAGCAGATGCGGCACAGACGGAAAAAGAGCCTGTATGGCAGACGAGTTGGATGTCTGCCTATATCCAGAAGGATGCTTTTGAAAAGTATGCGTTAAAAACAACGGATGGCGAATTGGTTGCACTGGCAGCGTATGAAATACTGGAAAATGATGTGATGGTGCACATCACCTATATTGAAAGCCAGCCGGAAAGCAACCCGACAATTGTTGGTCATTCCAAAAGATATCAGGGAATCGGACGGGTTTTGATTGCCTACGGTATCAAGCTGTCGATCGATCATGGATGTGGCGGGACGGTCACATTTGAAGCAAAGGTTCCGGAATTGGCAGAACACTATATCCGGGATTATGGCGCGTGCCCACTGCCGAGTTTTGGCGGAGCGCCGCGTTATGAACTGTCTGGCGAGGCGGCTATGAATATCTTTGTGACGTATTTGAAGTGAGGTGTTTTCGATGGATGCAAAAGAGTATTTCCAGCGTGACCCGGAACGAGAGGCGTTTTATCGCACGTTTTATCAGATTTGTCGCCGTTTCAATGTTACATGGTCTACGGCAACGCCGGAGGTCAGAGCCTTTGTGGAGGAAGCGACCCGTGTGACCTACGAACAGGAGAAAGCACAGCGCAGCGGGCTTTCGCCCAATACAGTAAAACCATTTTTTGGAGATACCGCTTGCTGAAAAACAGGCACGATACCCGTGTTGATTGTATTATAAAAAACCAAACGGCGGCGCGTTCCATCGGAGCGTGCCGCCGTTTTTTGCGTGTGAACCCTACAAAAACAGCGGAGGCGCTGCCCGAAAGGGCAGCGCCTCCGCCTGCTTTGTTCTTTGGTGTACTCCGAGCCGGTCTTATGAGATAAGATGGATCAGAGCAGGATGACTGCTGCATTGATGATCAGGCCGACACCGGTAGCGGTGGAGCTGATCATGTAAGCGGTGCAGGCGATGTCACGGATGGCGTTGGCAGTGCTCTTCTCCATATCGGCAGTCAGAGCATCCAGACCGGTCTCAGTCCAAGTGTTGGGGTTCTTACGGCGGTAATTGCGGACAGCGGTCAGACCCTTGAACCAGCCGTACGGGGGAATCAGCCAGCACAGCAGAGCCTCAGACATGGTAGCATTGGCGCCGCCTTCGGTGTAGGTCATTTCCTCAGTGGACAGTACATTGTAGTACGCGGGCATCATCATTTTTTCCATAATAACACTCCTTTTGAAACAAAGCTATCCAAAACGGTGCATCCAAAAACGCACCGTTTTATCTGATTAAAAAGGTCAGCGCACGATCAGCAGAATGGCGCTCAGGGGAGCCAGCGCCACCACCATGGTGGTAGAAACAGCATCCCGCACAAAGTTGCCGGCGGATTTGCCCATATCGGCGGCAATGGCATCGGTGGCGCGGCCCATCACCGTAAAGAAGTTGCCGTCCTTGTTGCCGTCCTGCTGCAGCCAAGTGCGTGCCTGCTTGATGCCCCAGATATAGCTGGAGGCCAGCACCACAGCACCTACGACCGTTGCGGCAGTGGTGGCGATACCGGCAGCATCATCCACTGCGCCGCCGCCGGTGGTATAGGTCATTTCTTCGTTGGAAAGTACCGCATAATCTGCGGGATAATTCATCTTTTTCATCATCAATACTCCTTTGTCAAAGGGAAATGCCGCATTGCATCCCGATCCCCCGGCGTCTATACCCAAAGGCTGATAGAGCATTGTTCTCTATATGGTCATTCTACAACAGTGGTCGGATTTTATCAAGGGGTTTTGGCACATCTGTGCAAAAACTGGCGGGACGCATGAAATTGCGGCTATAAATTTGTGAAAATAGACTGCAATAATTTAGGCTTTTGGCTGTTTACCCCTGTACTCCGGCGCGGTAGAGGTAGGGGTCGCTCTTGAAGCTGTCAAAGTTGTACAGCACAAGGATCTGGTCGTAGCCGTTATTGGCGATCAGCTGATCCAAGCCGTAGTTGTAGTTGCGGAAGTCCACCACGTCAATGTCGGCGTAGTTGGCGGTCAGGTAGGGCACAAAGCAGTTGGCGTAGCTGTCCTTGATGACAAGGATGCGCCCGCTGCCGTTGCCCTGCACCCGGCTTAAACCGTTGTTGCCGTGCAGGAACATGGCGTATTTATCATAAACGGAGAGCTTCTCTGTGTCGTACAGGCCGGTGGCCTGCCCCTCGGTGGGCTGGCCTGCCGCCGTCACGTTCCATACCGTCAGGGTGTTGGCAAGGTCGTAGTAGGTGATCACGTCCGGCACGGCGTTCCATGTGCGCGCCTTGGCGTAGTGGGTGCCGTAAAAGCCGTCGGCAGTCAGCGCAGTGTGGGCGGCGGTATCAAAGGGGGTAAGGCCAAGGGTCTGGCACAGCTGGCTGTAAGCGTAGTAGGCGCCAAGGCTTGTCCAGTGGTGGTCGGTGCGGTAATAAATATACTCGCTCTTGTGGGCGGCAAGGGTGGGGCGCACGTCCACAAAGCTGCCGCCGGCCGCCTGCACCGCAGCGGAAAGCTGGTCAAGGTAGCCGTCCTCGTCCAGCAAAGGAGCGTTTGCGGGCACGTTTTCTTTATAGATATCGCTGGCGGCGGGTGCCAGCAGCACATTCACCTTGCCCGGGTAGCGCTGGCACAGGCTGGTGAGCGCTGCGGTGTTTTTGGGCAGGGTGCGTTCCTCGCTGGAAAGCAGCCCGTAGGTGCGGGGGAACATCATGTGCTCCTTGCCCAGCAGGATGCCGCCGTTCTGCTGCTTTTGCAGCAGGCTGGTCTCCACCACGCTCTGCAGGCTGATCCACTGGTCGCGCCCTGCCACCTGATCCTTGACGTATTTGGTGTAGGCGGTAAAGTAGCTGTTCAGCCCCTTGGCGGTGAACTGGGTCAGCGCCGGGCGCTGGCTCAGGGTAGTGTTCTCCAGCTCGCTGTAACTGCGGTCCGGGGTGACCATATCCAGCGCGAACAGTCCGATGAAAAACAGGCTGAACACCACCAGCACCGGGTAGTGCAAAAGGGAGGAGGTCTTTTTCTCGTGTTTGGACATCTTCCCGCCTCCTTAAAAGTTAAAATACAGGAACGGGCTGTTGGTGCTGCCCACCACATAGGCGGTGGAGACCACCAGCAGCGTCAGGATGGCGGCGCAGCGGGTGACCACGTTCTTGCGCAGCACATCCCACAGCTTTTCGATCAGCGGGGTGCAGCACACCACGCTTACCGCCAGCAGCACGCCGTAATTCCGCAGGAAATACAGCGGCGACACCCCGCCGGAGGGGATAAAGAGCTTCTGGAACAGCAGCCCGAAGGACACGCCGGTGTCGTTGCCCACGAACATCGCCCAGCCAACCACCACGAGAAACAGGGTGTAGAAATGCGGCCACACCTTGCCCTTTTTCAGGTAGGGCAGCAAAAACAGCTTTTCAGCCGCCAGCAGCACAAAGTAGTAAAGACCCCAGCAGATAAAGTTCCAGTTCGCGCCGTGCCAGATGCCGGTGAGCAGCTCCACGATGAACAGGTTCAAGATCTGCCGCTTGAGCCCCTTGCGGTTGCCGCCCAGCGGGATATACACATACTCCCGGAACCAACCGGACAGGGTCATGTGCCAGCGCCGCCAGAACTCGGTGATGGAAGCGGAGATATAGGGGTAGTTGAAGTTTGCAGGGAAGTCGAAGCCCAGCATCTTGCCCATGCCGATGCCCATGAGGGAGTAGCCGGAGAAATCGAAGTACAGCTGTAAGCTGTATGCGATGATGCCCAGCCACACCAGCGGGGTGGAGGCGTTTGCCAGACCCACAAAGGTGGTGGAGGGGCTGTCGGCTACCCCGATAATGTCCGTCCACAGCGCGCCCACGGCGTCCGCCAGCAGCACCTTTTTGGCAAGACCGAAGGTGAACAGGGTCATGCCCTCTTCTATTTGTTTGAGGTTATAGCGGTGCTTGTAGACGTGCAGCTGGTCGGAGACGTCCCGGTACTTGACGATGGGCCCCGCGATGAGCTGCGGGAACATGACCACATAAGCGCCGAAATCGACGATGTTGCGCTCGGCTTTTACATCCCGGCGGTAGACGTCGATGGAGTAGGAAAGGGTCTGGAAGGTGTAGAAGCTGATGCCCAGCGGCAGGGTGCCGATGCCTTGAATTTCGGCAAAAGCGGTGCCCAGCAGGGCGTTGGCGCTGCGCAGCACAAAGTTTGCGTACTTGAAGTAGAACAGCATCCCTAAGCTGCCAATGAGCGCCACCAGTAGAAAAAAGCGGCGCAGCGCGGGCTTTGCATCAAAGTGCTCGATGGCAAGGCCGCTGAGATAGTTGATGAGGATAAGCGCCACCATGACCGGGAAAAAGCGCACCTCGCCCCAGCAGTAGAACACCAGACTGCACAAAAACAGCACGGTGTTCTTCAGTTTTGCGGGGGCAAGATAGTACAGCGCCAGCGTGATGGGCAGAAAACGAAACAGGAAGATGATGGTGCTGAAAACCAAGGGGTCAGCCTCCTTTTTTACACGGAATTACAGACTCAGCCTTCCCCCGGCCGGGGGAAGGTGGCATGACGGATGCGGGCGCAGCTTCAGCAGAAATACCCCTCATCAGGGGCTTTCTACTGAAAAAAGCCGATGCCGCAGATGGCACCGGCTCGGAAGGTCAGATTCAGCTGTTCAGGGCGCTGTCCACAGCACTGTTCAGGTCTGCGGTGCACTCGTTGGAGGCAATCACCATGACCACTCGGTCGCCCTTGGAGGAGATGATGGCGTTTTCCACGTTGCTCTGTGCCTGTGCAAACTCGGCGTAGTTGCCGTAGAAGGCCACCTGATCCTGCTTGTAGCTTTCCAGCGCAGTCACCACGTCCTGTGCCTTGCCGGAAGCGGCTTCCACCACCAGCACAAGGCCGGCATCGCCGTTGTCGTTGCTCTTCACGCCCTTGTAGGCGGCTACGTCCTCCGCCTTCAGGCCGAAGTCGTACTCGATGTTCATGGCGGCGATCTCGAACTGGTTGGAGATGGGGTCCGCAGCCAGCAGGGTCTCCACGGCGCTGTCCAGATCGGCAGTGCCGTTTTCAGCGGTATCCGCCGCCGGAGAAGCTGCATCGGAGACCGGTGCAGAGGCGGAGGCGCTGGACACGGAGGACGGCGCGGAAGAAGCGCTGCCGCCGCAGCCGGTCAGGGCAACAGCCAGCACGGCGCTGACGGCGATCACAGAGAGTTTTGTGCGGTTTATCATAAAATATTCCTTCTTTTGTTGAATTCGTTTGTCGGGGTGCGGGGCTGCGCCGCGCACACGGGCAGACTGTATTTATCTTACCATAACAGCAGGTAAATTGCAACGTACCCCACAGGGTTTTCCGGCAGTTTTCATCGGATTTTAACCGGTCACGGTCTCCCCGGCGGCAATGCGCTGCAAAACGGCTACTGCGTCCTCCAGACACAGGCCGCTCTGGTTGAGCAGGGCGGCGTTTTCCGGGCCCACATAGCGCCAGTGCCACGGCTCGTAGGTGATGCCGGTCACGCTTTCGGCTTCCTTGGGGTAGCGCAGGATAAAGCCATACTGCTCCGCGTTCTCGCACAGCCAGCGGAAAGCGGCGGTGTCGGCAAAGCCGGTGTCAAGGGTGGTGTGCTCCGGGCTGTTCAGGTCGGCGGCAAGGCCGCAGTTGTGCTCCGAGCAGCCCGGCGGGTTGACGATGGCAGCCGCCTTTTCCCGGGCGGCGGCTTCGCTCAGACCCTTATCACGGTAGTACTGGGTCTTGTTGTCGTACAGCTTTTTCTGGTAGCTGACGCTGCGGTAGCCGCTCTGCATCCGCACGTCCACGCCGTCCCTGGCGGCAGCGGCCTGCATGGAGAGAAAAGCCTCGGCGGCTTCGGTCTGCAAGGTTTTGTTGATGGCGGTGGCAGAGCCGCACTCCTTGGTCTCGACAGGGTAGTCCTCCGTTATCCGGTGGGTGCGGTTGACAAGGATCATGCGGGGGTCGTCCAGCAGCGCCTGCGCCTGTGCGGCGGTAAGGGTGCTCTGCTGCGCGCCGTTCTCGGCGGGCTGCGCAAGGCTCTCGGCAGGCAGCTCCGGCAGCTGCGGCACCGCAGCCTTGCGGGTGTAGGCGTAGGCAGTGCCGCCCGCCACAAAGCAGGCCAGCGCCGTCAGGCAGAGCAGACGCCGGGCGTGATGTTTATGGTGATGGGAAGAACGCATAGAACCTACCTTCTTTCACAAAAAAGGATAAGCACCCGCCGCCCCGGGCAGACTATCCGCAAAAGGGGGCGCGGGAAGATGAAGATGACAGCGCAGGAATACGCACGGCGGGTACAGAAGGCGGTGCCGCATTCGCCGCTTTTGGCAGACTGCCTTTGGGCGTTCTGCGTGGGCGGCGGCATCTGCCTGCTGGGTGAGGGGCTGCGGCAGCTGTTTCTACGGCAGGGCGCGGACGCCGAAGCGGCGGGCACCCTGACCAGCTGCACTTTGATCTTGCTCTCGGCGGTGCTGACCACGCTGGGCTGGTACCAGAAGCTGGCAGCAAAGGCCGGGGCGGGGTCGCTGGTACCCATCACCGGTTTTGCCAACGCGGTGGTCAGCGCGGCCATCGAGTTCAAGGCCGAGGGACGGGTGACGGGCACGGGAGCCAAGATGTTCCTCATCGCCGGGCCGGTCATCGTGTACGGCACGCTGGCGGCGGTGGTGTACGGCGCGGTGCTCTGGCTGCTGGGGGCCTCTGCTTTATAATACGGAACAGCCCCGCCGGATATTGCAGCGCCGCAGCACCAGTATAGCACGTGCCGGGGCATTTTTTGTAGAAAAAAGGAGAAAATTTTATGACAGAGCGCCGGGGCGATACCCTGTTGTTCCATACCCCGCCGGTCATCGCCGCACAGGCGGCGGTGGGCGGCAAAAAAGAGAGCGATGGCCCGCTGGCGGCGGGCTTTGACGAACTGACCACCGACAACCGGCTGGGACAGTGCAGCTGGGAGGCCGCCGAAAAGCAGCTGCAGCTGCGGGCGGCACGGCTCTGCCTGCAAAAAGCGTCTCTGCCCGCAGAGCGGGTAGACCTTGCGCTGGCAGGGGACTTGCAGGCGCAGTGCACCGCCTCCGGCTACGCGCTGCGGGAGCTGGGCGTGCCCTTTGCGGGGCTGTTCGGGGCGTGCAGCACCATGGCCGAGGCGCTGGCGCTGGGCGCGGCGCTGTGCAGCAGCGGGGCGGCGCAGAACCTGCTGGCCATGACCTCCAGCCATTTCTGCGCGGCAGAACGTCAGTTCCGCACCCCGCTGAGCTACGGCGCGGTGCGCACTCCCACAGCGCAGTGGACGGCCACCGCCGCCGGGTGCTGCCTGCTGCGTCCGGAAGGGCAGGGGGTGGGCATTGCCGCCGCAACCCTTGGGCGGGTGCAGGACTATAACATCAAGGATATCAACAACATGGGTGCAGCCATGGCACCGGCAGCAGCAGCCACGCTATTGCAGTATCTTGCTGATACCCATGCAGAACTGCGGGATTTCGACTGCATCTACACCGGCGACCTTGGGCTGGTGGGCAGTCAGATGCTGCGGGAGCTGTTGGCGGCAGAGGGTCTGCTGCTGAAAAACCACGCGGACTGCGGCTGTCTGCTCTACGATGCCGGGGAGCAGCGGGTAAAAAGCGGCGGCTCGGGCGCGGGCTGCTGCGCCGCCGTGCTCTGTGGGCATATCCTGCCAAAGCTGCTGCGCCGCGGCAGCCGCCGGGTGCTGTTTCTCGCCACCGGGGCACTGATGAGTCAGACTACCTTTTTGCAAAAGGAAAGCATCCCGGCGGTGGCGCATTTGGTAGAGCTGACCGCACCGGAAAAGGAGAACTGAAATGAACTATCTGTGGGCATTTTTAATAGGCGGTGTCCTCTGCGCGGTGGGACAGCTGTTCATCGACCTGACAAAGCTGACCCCGGCACGCATCCTCACCGGCTATGTGGTGGCGGGGGTGGTGCTCTCGGCGGCGGGGCTGTATGCGCCGCTGGCAGAGTTTGCCGGTGCGGGGGCGAGCGTGCCGCTGCTGGGCTTTGGGCATCTGCTGGCAAAGGGGGTGCGCACCGCCGTGGCGGAAAAGGGTGCCATCGGCATCCTGACCGGCGGGCTGACCGCTGCCTCTGCGGGCATCACCGCAAGCCTTGTCTGCGGCGTGGTATGCAGTCTTGTGGGCAAAAGTCACGACCAGAACTGATGTTTTGCCCGCGCTGTTTCGCCACATTTTGCGCCCGGCGGCTGGTAAACTGGGGGCAAAACGGAGGTGAGGCGCATGAAACACAGCGGACAGACCGTATTGTGGGAGCTGTGGGCGGCGCTGTGCCTGTGCACGGCGCTGGTGCTGCCGCCGGGCAGCCCGTGGCTGCACGAGCCGGCGCTTTTGTACCCGGGGCTTTCGCTGGCGGCGGTGGTTCCCGCAGCGTGGGCGGTGTGGTGGATGGCGGTGCCGCCGCAGCCGTTGCCGCCGGAGCAGCTGCTACAGCCGGTGCAGCGGCAAAGCCTTGCCGCGCTGTGCGGGACATAACAGCGGAAAAAACAAAAACCCCTGTGCCGGTTACCCGGTACAGAGGTTTTGTTCGTCAATCAAACTGCGCGATCAAGCGTTCTTGTTAGCACGCTTTGCCATACGGCTGATCTTGCGGCTGGCGGTGTTCTTCTTGATGACACCCTTAGCGCGAGCCTTGTCGATCGCGGAAACAGCAGCCAGGACGGTTGCGTCCTTGTCAGCGGCATTCGCATCGATGGCAGCGTCTGCCTTCTTGACGACTGTTTTCAGGTTGGTCTTAATGGCCTTGTTGTGAGCCTGCTCTGCAACAGCCTGCACGACACGGTCCTTCTGAGATTTGATGTTAGGCATTCGTTCCACCTCCTTGGCTACCTATAACAGCGCACCTTATGATACCATATTTGCCGCTCCAGCGCAAGCATTTTTTCGATTTTTGTTTCAAAAAGTTTTGATTTTCCCATACTTTTTGTGCCGCGAGGCCCCAAAACCGGCTTTTTGGCGGCAAACAGAGCAGAAAAGAGGGAAAATCATGCGCTTGACAGATATGGCGGACGAGCTCTACACGGCCACGACAGACCTGCCCGGCGGAGACCGCGCGGCCACGGCAAAGCGGGGCGGCGTGACGGTGACGCGGGTGGAGATCGCCCGGGAGGGCCTCGAGAAGCCCCGGGGGCGGTACGTCACGCTGGAAGTCCCCAGCGTCAGTGTGCTGGACGAGCGGGACGCCGAGGTCATCGAGCAGGCAGCGGACGAGCTGCGGGCGCTTCTGCCGCCGGAGGGGCCGGTGCTGGTGCTGGGCGTGGGCAACCGCCGGGTCACCGCCGACGCCCTCGGCCCCCGCACCGTCCAGAAAATTTTTGTTACGATGGGAGCAGGCCGTCCGCCGGTGAAGGGCATCCGCCCGGTGGCGGCGGTGGCCCCGGGCGTCTCGGCGTCCACCGGTCTGAGCCTGCAGCAGCTGGCCGGTGCGCTGGTGCGAGAAGTGCGGCCCACGGCCCTCATCTGTGTGGACAGCCTCTGCTCGTCGGAACCCCAGCGTCTGGGCCGGACGCTGCAGTTCTCCGACACCGGCCTCTGCCCGGCCCAGCCCGGCAGCAGCAAGCATCTGGACGCGGCCCGTCTGGGCCTGCCGGTGATCGCGGCGGGCATCCCGACCCTGATGATGGCGCAGGAGGGCAAAGACCTCGTGGTGACGCCCCGGGAACTGGACAGCGTCATCGCCCACGGGGCCGCCCTGCTGGGCGCGGCCATTAACCGCGCCTTGCAGCCGAGGCTCAGCATCGCCCAGCTCTGCTGGCTGGTGGGATAAAACCAGGCCGTCCATCATATTGTATGGATAAAACAAAAGGGGAGGGGGCAGTCTATGCGCTATGGCGAGGCCGGGCAGAGCCATCTGCTGCCCTTTCTGGGCGCAGCGGCCCTTTTTGCGGCTCTGACCATCACGGCCCACAGTGTTGTGCTGGGGCTGGCGGCGGTCATCGCCGGGCCTGTCCCGGCGGCGCAGACGGCGCTCTCCCTGAGCCGAAAGGCCGTCTCCGGCGCGGCACAGGAGGAGGCCGCATCCATGACCGAAGCCGCCCCTGAAAGCACCGGGACTGCCGCCTCTCGGCCCGAAGCCGCCGCCCCGACAGGCGGCATCGAAAGCTATCTTGTGGAGCTTCTGGGTGACGACGCCCGGCCCGAAGGCGCGGGCGCAGTAATTGAAAAAAATTACCCGCAAGGCAGCGGTGAAAAGTACGTTGCCTGCGGCGCGGGCAGCATCAAGAACAACACCCGACAGACTGCGGCGGACATCGCAGCAGAGATACAGGACCCACTGCCCTTTGGCGTCGAAAAGGACAGCCCTGACCCGCAGATCCTCATCATGCACACCCACGCCACTGAGGACTACCGCCTCTCGGCGGGGCTGTGGTATTCGCCCGGCGACGGCGCCCGTACCACCGACACGAACCTGAATATGTGTGCCGTGGGCCGGGTGATGGCCGACACCCTCAACGCCGCCGGGCTGAACACCCTCCACGACGAGACCCTGAACGACTACCCCAGCTACACCGGCAGCTACGAGAACAGCCGGGCCGTCGTCCAGCGGTATCTGGCGCAGTATCCGAGCATCAAGGTGGTGCTGGACGTCCACCGGGACGCCATCGAGACAGAGGGAGGTTCCCGGATGGCCCCGGTCTGCACCGTGGACGGGCGGCAGGCCGCGCAGGTCATGATCATCTGCGGGTGCGACAACGGCGGCAGCGTCCGGCTGCCGGGCTGGCGGCAGAACCTCCGTTTCGCCGCCGCATGGGAGCGGAGCATGGAGGGGATGTACCCCGGTTTCACCCGGCCTGTGCTGTTCAGCTACCGCTTTTATAATCAGGACCTCACCACCGGCAGTCTGCTCATCGAGATAGGAGGCCACGGCAATAACCTCAACGAGGCCCTCTACGCCGGGCAGCTGGCGGCCAACGGCCTTGTGCAGGCCCTGCTTGGCCCGGATACTTGACGAAACGGCGGCAAAGTGCTATATTTTACTGGTAAATGCAGTGATTGGGAAAAGTAGCGCATCACAACGCCACAGAGAGCGCGGCAGAGCTGGGAGCCGTGCGCGGACGGTGCGTGAACGAACACCCGGGAGCAGCAAACTGAACAGGGCGCAGTGATAAAAATGCGCCGCCAGTAGGTGCGCCGCAGGCTCAGCGTTAACGGAGCAGCGCTTTTACTTGAGCGCGTGAGCGACCGGACACTTCCGGTAATTCAGGTGGCACCGCGGACATTACAAGACAGCTTGTTCGCCCTGAACTTTCAGGGAGAAAAGCTGTCTTTTTACTTTATATCGGAGGTAATCTGAAAATGGAACGCACTGAGATCGTTTCGCTGTACAAGAACACCCCCGCCGATGGTACGGTCGTCACCGTATGCGGCTGGGCAAAGAACATCCGCGACTCCAAGAACATCGGCTTCATCGCCCTGTCTGACGGCGGCTGCTTCAAGACCCTGCAGGTCGTGCTGGAAGCCGGCAAGCTGGCAAACTACGATGAGGTCGTCCACACCGGCCTGTACAGCAGCCTGCGCGTCGTGGGCCGCATCGTGCTGACCCCGCAGGCAAAGCAGCCCTTCGAGCTGAATGCTGATTCCGTCGAGATCCTGGGCGACTGCCCCGCCGACGAGTATCCGCTGCAGAAAAAGAAGATGAGCATGGAGTATCTGCGCACCATGCCCACCCTGCGCCCCCGTACCAACACCT